>Ga0209634_1000514_pt1 | contig 30119 bp, 29 predicted proteins | sample LinPmetageLP40_FD_184043 | JGI IMG/M metagenome (GOLD analysis project Ga0209634, IMG submission 184043) | Marine viral communities from the Pacific Ocean - LP-40 (SPAdes) (version 2) | ecosystem: Environmental > Aquatic > Marine > Oceanic | place: Pacific Ocean | collected 2010-08-26 | reverse complement strand
CATAATATATAATATAATATAATAAATTATTATATTATATTATATATTATGGTATTGTATAAGTGTGAAGCCTGTTTTTATTGTTCTAATATTAAAACACACTATAATCGACACCTAAAAACTAAGAAACATCAACTTAATATCAGTAATTCTCTTATACCTATGGTAATGACCACAAATGACCACAAAATGACCACAAATGACCACAAAATGACCACAAATGACCACAAAATGACCACAAAAAATACTAAATTTTACTGTGATTTTTGTGATGCTACCTTTTCAACTAAACCCCATAAACGTAGACATGAACTTCATTTTTGTAAAGAAAACAACTCCATAATGTCTGAAAAAATTTATAAATTAGAAAAAGAGAAAAAAAAGTTAGAAAAAGAGATTATCAAATTAATTGATAAAGTTGGAAATGTGACAAATAATACAAATAATATAATTGTGGTTAATAACTACGGAAAAGAAAATACTGATTATTTAACTGTAGATAAAATTAAAAAATTATTAGATAGACCTTATGATAGTGTTCAAGAATTAATTAAAATGCTTCATTTTAATGAAGACCATCCTGAAAATCATAATGTAAAAATAACAAATAAAAAAGAACCTTATGCTTTAGTATGGAATGATCCTATTTGGGAATTAAGGAAAAAAAAGACAGTTGTCAAAGATTTGGTAGATAAAGGGTATATGATGATTGATACAACACATGAAAATATAGATGAAACTAACAATAAATATATAAAATTTCAAGATAATTATGAAAATGATACAACAAATATAAAAGATAAAATAGAAGAAGAAACAGAAATAGTAATTATCAATGAAACTAAAAAAATTGAGACTTAATTTTATATTTTAATTCTTGTTTGTGATCATTAAATTTAGAATACAATTATTTATCATTATAAATATTATAATTCAGTAAGATCATAGGATGATTCTAATTTATTTTTGAACTTATCTATATATTTCTGTTGTTTTTCTTGGTTCATATTATTCCATAGATATATTGCTTTTATTTTTATATCTGGTGATGAATCATCTAAAATATCTAAACCCATTAATTTATTATCTATATTAATAGATTTAATAATTTTATTCTTTTTATGTTGTAAGAATAACTCAAACGCTTTATTATTTATATTTTCTAAAGACATTATATTTATTAATATTTAAAGGATATATTTAATATTACATTATGACGCAAACAAAACCACTTCTAATAAATAATTATGAACCTATTAATACATATCACTATGTTACTAATAATAAAAAAATATATGGAATATATGTAATTTTATTAATAATTCTTAGTTTGTGTATAGCAAATACTATTTTTTTTGTAAAAATTAATAATTTAATTAATGAGGTTAATCCAACTATTAAATACTATTTAGAAAATAAATCACTATAAGCAACATGTCTCAAATAATTTACTTGTTACTAAATAGGGATTCATATTTGAACTCGGTCTTCTATCCTCAAAATATCCACATTTATTATTAAATGTGCTTGTTGGTATTCTTATAGATGATGTTCTTGATCCAATACCATAACTGAATGTATCATAACTTGAAGTTTCACAAGTTCCAGTCATTCTTAAATGATTATTTTCACCATATATATTCATATGTTCTTCGTGTTTTTTAGATAATTTATCAATTGCGTGTTGTATTGTTTCTAATCCATTTTTTTGTCTCATTGTTTTTGTGCTAAAATTTGTATGACATCCTGATCCATTTACATCGCCTAATATAGGTTTTGGTTCAAAATCAATAAGAACCTCATATTTTTCCGCAATTCGTTGGATAATATATCTTGAAATTAAAAGTTGATCGCCAGCATTTATACCACAAACTGGACCTATTTGATATTCCCATTGACCTTCAGCAACTTCCGCATTTATACCTGATATATCTAATTTGGAATATAAACAAGCATCATACATTTCATCCATAATTTTACGTGTTTTGTAATTGATTCCTATTCCACAATAATGTTTTCCTTTTAAATTTAAATTTTTAACATTTAAAGGTTGTTTAGTATCCATATCGATCATAAAAAATTCTTGTTCTATGCCATACCAAGGTTCTTCATCTAACTTAGTATTAAAAATGTCATTAGCTTTTAATCGATAATTATTTTTTAGAGGTTTATTATCAGTATTGTATGTATCACACAATACTAAATAATTGTTTCCTTCTCTAAATGGACATTTATAAATAGCACAAGGCTTTAAAATAACTTCAGAATTTTCTCCATCAGCTTGTTCTGTTGATGATCCATCATAATTCCATTCTGGGATATCTATTACTTTTAAATCGTATGGATTTTTACAATAAACTTTAATTGTTCGTGCCTTAGATCTTAAATTATGTTGTCCATCTATCCAAATATATTCAGCAATTATTTTCATATTAATAATAAAAAAATAGATCTTTAAATTAAAATATTTATATATTTTATAAATGATTTATATTATTTTATCAATTATAATATTATTTTCAATATGTTTATATTTTAATAAAGATAAAGAACACTTTAGAGAACCGGTTCGTTGTCATATTCCTAGTAGACCTGATTGGCCTTGTTGTCCAAGAAAGTTTACACAAAGTGATGGATTAACACATGGTTGGGTAATAAATGCTAGAAATAAAAAAGTTAGTTGGAGAAAATGGAAATGTAAAGATGAAGAACTTAAATATGCAAAATCAAAGAAATTTCCAAATAGTGATTTATGTGGAAAAAAAGGACACGGTGATTCCATATGTAGTTTAAATGAACTTAAATCATATATACCGCCTAATTCTAATGATAATATTAAACAACAATATAAAGATGCCCGAAAGCGAATGAAATGTGATGGACCAAAGGATAGATCAGAATGTAAAGCTGCTATTAATAAAGGTGCTTGTGGAAGAACTAAAAAGGAATCCGTAAAATATTTATGCCATCCTACTAAATACACAAAATGTTGTTGGAGAGGTAATTGTTATGATTACTGTAATAGAGAAAAAGCAAAAATATTAGAAGAAGATAAAAAAGATAAAACAATGTTTTGTTGGAAAAATGAAGGAGGATATTTACCTAATCCAAAAGAATTAAATTCAGAACAAGCAAAATGTTATTTAGAAAATAATCCAGACTTACAAAATGCATTTAGAAACCAAAATGAGAGTACAACAACAATGAGAGATAAAGCACAAGAACATTGGGTAAAATATGGTAAAAAGGAAATTGAAGAGAAGCGCAGAACTCATGGGTTTCGCTGTTTAATAATGGATTTAACAAATGAACAAGCAAAATGCTATTTACATAAACAATATCCTAAGGGGACAGAATCAATATATGACAAAAATTCCAGTTGGTGGAATAAATCTAAAGCGGGACCTGATGCAATATCAAGAGCAAAATGGCATTGGAAAACATACGGACATAAAGATAAAAATACTATAGAAACAAAATCGCCTTTTATATGTCACCCAGAATCATTAACTGATGAACAAGGACAATGTTATTTAGATGATAATAAAAATTTGTCAATAGAATTTAATAGTGAAGAACCAACAAAAATAAAAGTTTATAAGGTTGGTAGTTGTAATCAATGTATCAATTTAACAAATGAAGCACTTCTTCTTCTTCCTCCCGAAAAAAAGGCAGAGGCAATAAAAATCGGTATGACTATGTTGGGTGGAGCAGCAGCAACTTATTGGCATCATCATATTTTTAAAACAAAAGACTCAATACCATTAGATAAAAAATTGTCATTTGCTAAAATACCACCTTATATAAATGATTTACAAGCGAATGAATTTATAAAAAAAATAGGTAAAGAAAACTTAAACAAAAAAGTTGCAACAAGAAAAGATTGGATTAAATATGTAAAGGACCGAAAAGGAGATTTAAAAGATTGGGTAAAAATATATTGGCATCATAATGCTAGAAAAGATCCTAAATTTAAATATACTTTCTCAACATTTAATATTCCAAGTTCTTTAACTAATACACAAATTGATCAATTTGTAAAAGAAAATGATTTTTTAAAAACAAATCCATATTGGGTAAATGTAGTCAAGAAATATGGAGTTGAAAAAACTGCTAACATATATTGGGTTCATCATGGTAAAACACATCCAACAAGAAAATATACATTCTCAATTCCAAAATATATAAATGAAGAACAAGCAAAAAATTTTGTGGAAAATAATCCAGATTTATTATTAAAATTTACTAATGAAACTTATTGGAGCAATATGTCTCTTAAAAAAGGGATTCATTATAATGATTTTTTTAAGAATTTAAAAAAAAGAAGACATACGATTTGTACCAAAAGTTTAGGAACATATTATTCCCAAAAAGATTTTGATAAAAATTTTGAAGTTTCAACTGCAAAATTAGGAGGTGGAGAAGATGACATAAAATGCGAAGATATAAAAATTAATGAACAAATTATTAAAATAACTGGTTCTCCAAGCATATATGTTATAAAAGAAACAGATGTTGGAAAAGTAATTTTTAATGATCCTAATATAACAGAACTTGAAAAAGCAAAACATCATTGGAAAGTAAAAGGAAAATATATTACACCAAAAGATGAGTATCCTTATAGTTGTAATAAGGATGAAAAAAATACTTTCATATATCAATTAGGAGAAGAAGATACTGAATGTTATTTAGAAAGATATCCAGAAATTAGACAATCTGATATTTGGAAAAAATCTATAGGGACAGACATACAAAAAGCACAAGAACATTGGAAAAAAGAAGGAATAAATCAGAGTCGTGATCCTAAATGTAGATGCCCTGATTCAGCAGATGCTTATTTTGTTGCTAAAGATAATAAAGTATGTTGTCTTGCTGGAAAAATATCTGGTAAATCACTTGATAAACCTGGTCTTGGTTGGGCTAAAAATCGTGATGGTTGTGAATCTGGATATAGAGCTCCTAATAGAGAGGCTTATAGAAAATCTTGTAATAATACTGCTATGATAACGGAAAATGAAATGTTACCAGTCGAACAAAGAGCGTATATTAGTGCTAGTAAAAAAATATTAGGAGCAAACAAATTATGTTGTAGAGAAAGACCTAATATTATGTTTAAGAAATTTGGTTCTAGTGGATGTCCTAGTAAGGGAAAAAAAGGAGAAAAACCACACGGTAAAATGAACGATGGAGAAAGTAATTATTGGCATAGAGGTCCATCAAATGATGATTTTAAAATAGGTTGTATAAATAGAGTTCTTGGATCATGTAATAGTAAATCGCATCCTTATTTAGGAAACGCTAAGAATGTTGAGAGTGCTAGAAGAAGAGATAGATTTAAAACAAGATTTTATTCAAATGGTGAAGGATTTGATAAATTTTGGAAATGTCCTAGAAGAGATATAAGAGGATGCCAGAAAGCATGTAATAGAGCAAAAAAATTAGATGAAAGTATTAAGGTAAATTTACCACATCATGTAGAATGTGGTGAGGCATCAAGGTCAGGTCTATTTGGGGGGTTAATTAGCAGAAATTGTAAAGAATCAGATGCTTATCGATGGAGGATGAAGAATTTAAACTATGGTCAAGTATATGACGGAACCTCTAGCGGCGATAAAGCCGCTTCAAATAAACAAAACAAATTAGAAGATCAGTCCCGTGGCGATGGAAATTTTAGAAATGATAAACATAGTGCTGATGTAATTTGGGGTGAGGAACTTATTAGAGAAGCAAACCAAAGAGAAGGTTATATTTGTGGACATAAAACAGATCATAGATTAGCACATGATATAGCACCTAATGGAGAAGGTAGACATAGTTCATGGAATTGTAAAATAAATCCTAGAAACAGAAATAATTGTTTCTTAAGAAAAATAGGTGGAACAAGAGTATGTGAACAAAAATATTGGTTAAATGATAGTAAACGAGGAACATTTGATAAACTTGCTATTTATAATATTGAAGATTTAAAAAAAGCTGGGTTAGTAAATAATATATTATATAAAAATGTAAAAAAAGAATTAGCTAATAAATTTAATGAAAAATATCTTATTAAACCTTGGAATTACCATGATAAAGATTCAGCTTGTAGATCTTATTGTGCTACATCTGCCGGTTTAGGAAAATTAACAAGAAATAATATCAATAGATCAGATTATGTAAAATGTAGAGATGGTTGTAGATGGTGTAGAGGTGCAGACGCATTAAATTGGTCTTTAACGGCTGTGTCTATTGCTGTTACTTCTGGTGCTGCTGGGGCATTACAAGCAGCATTGTTCGCACCAAAAGCAGCAGCAGCAGCAACAGCTATAAGTAACACATCCACTGCTCTTGCTACATTCGCAGAATTAACTAAAGTTACACTAGCTGCAGTTGTCAATCCAGTATTTACATTAGCACAAGTAGGCGATAAGGTAGCAAAAGCAGCAACAACAGTCGAGAAAGTTGTAGCACTTATAAATGTATCGGTTGAAATAGCAAATTATGCTTATCAAAATCTTTCTATCGCAGATTTTGCTTATGATAACTGTTCTGAATGGAAAAAAATAAAGAAAGCAAAAAAAGAAGTTTGTAGAATGATTAATGGAAAACAAGAATGTGAAGATTTAACGCAACTTACAGCAAATCCAATTGAAAAAATAGATATATGGAAAAATGCTGATAATGGAGCTATTTATCAACATTCATTAGGTATACGTAATGGAATTCCAAATTATTTTTGTTTACCAAATGGTGCTACTAAACATTATTGTTCTAGTGGTAAAATTGGTGGATTACACTATGGAGATGGTTATCATGATCAAACAGGACAATATCTAAGATATAATGATTCAAGAAAACTATTAGAACAATTGGCTGAAAAAGAAGCAGAAATAAAGAGTATCAGTCAAAAAATTAATAATTTAAAAAATGAAAAAAAAATTGAATATAAACCATTTGTTTTACCATTATTCCCTAACGATAGTGGATGGATTAGAGCTGGAGGGAGAAGGATTTATGATGGTCGAAAGTTGAAAGATGAAATCCCACACCCCCTTTGTTACAATGCTTGTAGAGAAGATTACAAAAACTTATTAAAAGATGGAGATTCAGAAAAAGATAAAAAAGAAAAATGGGAAGTTGTAAAGTCTAAAGGAAAAACTCGTAATATATGTTTAAATACACAAGAGGATACATATGATGAATCAAAACAGATCCCTATATTTAAAAGCAATATTGAGATGTCAGAAGAAGATTTTAAGAAAAAATATGTTATTAAAAGGGCGAAGGACAAGACAATCCTCAATATATATGATGATCCATTTTCTAATAAATGTAATAGTATATATCCTTTAAAAGACGCTGATGCGATTACATTAAAAAATAGTAATGGAGTTAAAATCTATATTTTTGATAAAAATCAAGATGACCACAAAGCAGCACACGACATTTCACAAAAAAATAAGTTAGCAAGCATAGATATACAAAAAAAAAAATTAGAAGGAGATCTAAATAAAATATTAGATGAATACGATATATTAAATCAACAATTAAGAAGAAATCGTGAAAATTTAAAAAGTAAGTCAGACATCGAAGAACATTATTGGTATGAAAATATTAATAAAAAGAAGCCAGATACAAATACAATATTAAAAAGAGCCAGAGGTCAATTACATTGTAAAGATGGCAGCCATAAATGTCAACCATTAAGAGTCAAAGACTTTCAGGTCTTGGAGTCTGGGAAAAAGATATATCTTAACTATGAAGATGGGTTTTCTGAAAAAAAGAATCCTTTAATGCCTAAAAAACAAATAGATGAAAATAATGCCAATGATTTATGGTATGGGTCTGGTTTTAATGATAAACTTAGATTAGCTGGATATGATCCAATGGCTTTACCAGATTCAGACACAAAACAAATGAATAAAATATTTCCAATAAATAAAATAGGTAAAAATTCTATTGTTAAAAAACTAAAATGTGGAAGTAAAAACAGTGGAACAAGACCTTATAGATGTTTACCTTAATTAAATAAATTATAATTTAATAATTTTAACATTACATTGATTCGCAAATTCTGATACTAACTCATCATTTTTATAATCATTAATATATTTAATCTCAGAAATACCTGAGGCTAATAATATTTTAGCACAATTAATACATGGATAATGTGTTATATATGCTATAGAATCTAAGCAACTTACTGTTCTTTTAGCGCAATCAGCAATAGTATTTTGTTCAGCATGAACTGTAGATTGTTCATGATTATCTCTTACTATAGATTTATGTGGACAACCAGGTAAAAATCCATTATAACCTTGAGCTATAATTCTATTATCTTTAACTAATATACATCCTACATTTAAACGATTACAAGATGATCTTTTAGCAGTTACTAATACCATTTCTTTAAAATAGTCATCCCAACTTGGTCTATTCATTAAATATACTAATTTTACAAAGGTTTAAATAAAAATTGATATTATTTTTATTTAAAATAATAAAAATATAATAAATGAACAATTCTACTCATTCTACTAATTTAGAAAATATATATGTTCCTATTATTATTATATTTAGTAGTATAGCGTGCTTATGTTCTTTGGGGATATGTCTTAGATGTAGACAATATTATGGAAAGAATAATTAATAAAATTGATAAAATTGATTAATTTTAAATGATATAAATATAAATATTTTTCTACTATGAGTGGGAGTTCTTCATACTATAATGGAAGTGGATCCTATTTTGATGGAAGTGCTTCATACCTTAATGGATATGAATCTGGTTCGGGAATACATAATGGTAATGACGATGACGATAAAGATGAACATAATTCTTCATTAATGGGTTTATTATTTGCATTAAGTCCATTAATAGTAGGAGGAACATGTTTTATTATAGCTGTAATAATAATTCCTTTGGTGTATGAATTAAAAACCAAATATGAAAACATTAAATATAAGTGTATTAGAAAATATACAATTTATATAGAAGAAAAAAAAAATCCTCCTCCCATTAAAAATAATAAACTAACTGATAATTTTATTAAACAATGTAATAAAACAAATATGAATACTGACGAAAAATCATTAGAGTGTTCCATTTGTTTGGATAAAATAAATATTGAAGATTATAAGAAAAAACCAAATGATTTAATATTTCTTAATTGTTCTCATGTATTTCATACAGACTGTATACAATCATGGACTTCATCACAAGTTAAAGTCGGAAGAGGAGTAAATTGTCCATTGTGTAGAGATCATATAGTAATAGATATACCTAAAATTATTTATAATAATTATGATAGTGATGATAGTGATTCAGGTGATAGTGTTGCCAGTTATTGGAATGATTAAAAATTGATTATTAAACTTTTTTATTTATTGACTTTAATGTAATGTAATTATGAGTGAAAGTGGTTCATACTATGATTATGGAAGTGGAAGTGGAATAAATGATGATGTCGTTAATAAGTATAAACTTATACAAATATTGTTACCTTTATCACCGATATTATTTTTTGGAACAGCAGCACTTCTTTGTTTTATTAAGATTTGTATAATAGAAAGATGTATTCTAAATAACTATCATAAATTAAAAAAAAAGTATAATAGTTATTTAGAAGAAAATAAACACCCACCACTAATTAAAAATAATAAACTTAGTAATAGTTTTATTAAACAATGTAATAAAACAAATATGAATACTGACAAAAAATCATTAGAGTGTTCCATTTGTTTGGAATACATTAATATTGAAGATTATAAGAAAAAACCTAATGATTTAATATTTCTTAATTGTTCTCATGTATTTCATACAGACTGTATACAATCATGGACATCATCGCAAGTTGAAGTCGGAAGAGAAGTAAATTGTCCATTGTGTAGAGATCATATATTAATAGATATACCTAAAACAATTGAGAGAACAATAAGTGAAATAAGTTTCGGGAGTGAATGGAATTAATAAAAATAATCTATATAAATTGTAATGATAGAAAAAGTTTTAATATTAATAATTATTTTTTTTATTATTTATTTTTTAAATAAAATAACTATAGAAAAGTTTAATAATAATATTAATAAAATTAATATCAAAATTCATATTATTAATACTTACCCTATAATTAAACAACAAACTATTCGTAATTATTTAACATATCCATATGTAAGACTAAAGTTAATAAGAACTCTTAATGATATTTTTAGAAAAACTAACAAAAAATTTAATTTAGAAAAAATAGTAGAATATGATTATAGAAATAATTTAAAAAATAAATATCAATATGTTTCTATAAATAATGATTCTAAACATATGACTGATAATGAAATGGACCAATTTATAAATAATGATATAAATATATTTAATAAAATTATAACTTACGATAAACCACCTATATTATTAGAAGAACTTATAGATAAGATGTGTGATGATAATGTATTTGATCTAAAATATACACATATTATTGTAGTTCCATATTTAAAAGAAGGTATATTAAAAATAAATAATAAAATAATACTTGGATTATATAAAAATAATATTGAAAAAACAATTCCAAATTTACCTGATACATTATGTAATAATTGGATTAATAATTATTACAATGATATTATTTCAAAACAGAATATTAAAGATAAAATAGCAAAATCAAAAAGTAAATGTGAAAAAATAAAATATGCTCCTCAATTAAATAAAATGATTAAGTCAATTGATACAAATCGGCGTTATATTAAAAGTATTGAAACAATTGAAATTTTGGCACATTTATTAAATATACATAATAGTGATATAAACATATCACAAAAGTATGATAGTAATTCATTTACAACTAACTTTAATATTGATAAATGTGATGTAGTCCAAGATAAAGATAAACGATTATGTAATACAAGTTTAAACTACATGTATGATTCTAAATTAGATAATGATAATATAACTTCATTATTACAAAATCATATATCCAATCCTAACTTAAATGATTCGTTTAAAAATAGTTTGACTGAAGATTTAAATTACTTTAATCCAGAAAAAGATACAAGTACAGATGAATTACTATCATATATAGATAATATAGATACTGATAAAGGAACTGATAAATGTATCAAGGATAAATTGGAAGATAAAAGTAGAAATGCGTATTTAAATAGTGATAATTACTACTTAAATACATTTCAAGAATCATATATATAATTATGAATGATATTCGTAACTATTTTAAAGTAATACCTAATGAACAAAAAAAAAATAAAGAACTATCAGAATCATTAGAAAATAATAGTATTACTATTTTTACAGATGGTTCTTCATTAAATAATGGTCAAAAAAATAAATATCAAGCAGGAGGAATAGGCATTTATTTTGAAGATACAAAAGAAATGATTAGTGAAAAATTAACCGGTAAAATAACCAATAATATTGCTGAGTTAAAAGCCTGTATAAAAGCTATTAAAGAAACTATAAAAAGAACTGATTATAATAATAATACTATAATTATATATAGTGATAGTGAATATGTTATAAACTCAATAACAAAATGGGCTGTAACATGGAAAAAAAATGATTGGAAGAAATACGATAAAAAAAGAAAAGGTAAGGCAGAAATTAAAAATAAAGAGTTAATAGTAGAACTCTATACATTATACAATACTTATCCTATTACTTTTATACACACTAAAGCACATGGTAAAAAACCATGTATGAAAAATGTAAAAGAATATAAACTTTGGTATGGTAATTATATGGCTGATAAATTAGCAGTTGAGGCAAGTAATAGTTAATCACTACTATACATATTTTTTTCATAAATAAGGTCATCTCTTTCTCCACGACTTCTAAATTCTAATTCAAATATGATTCTATTTAATGGATTAGATGAAGATATAAATGTTTTATTTGCTGCATTATCTATACTTTTATTATCTTGATTAGTTACTGTAATAGTTAAATCTGTTAATTTTTCTGGATTAATAGTTGTTACATAATTATCCTCGGATCCATAATTCACATTAAATGATGTAAATGGAGTAAATGTTAGAGTAGCGCCACCAGTTAAACCATCTCCTTCAGGATCAGCACTCATTGTTATATTTGTGCCATCGCCAACACTTATTATTGTTGTATTTGCAGCAATATTAGTTCCAGTAATTAACATACCTGCTGTTAAATCAGTAGTATTAGCTAATCCAATTGTAGCATCAGTATGATCATTAGTATCTAATACTTTACTTACTGGCTGTCGAATATTACTTGATGTATTTGTATTTATTATCGAAATTTTATTTCGCATATTAGCATTATTAGAATAATTTCTAATATTAAATTCATCTATATCTAATACTAAATATGAACAATTAACACTATTAGTTAGACCTATTACTGTGATATTTCGTAAATATACATCACATAATTTATCTATTTTTAATGTATCTTGTAAATCAACTTTAAATTTAAACCACTTATTTGTTCCTAAATTTGATACAGAATTTAAAGATGAACCTTCAACTGAAGAACCACTATCAATAGTTACTACCTTTTTATCTACACGCTCTATTCCGGTTCCAGTATTTTGATATATTAAAGGTTGAATAGGGGCTTCTTCTCCTACTGGTTTAATTAAATTAGGAAGATATTCTTCTCCTTCATAAGAATCTAATTCATTTGATTTTGAATTATCTTTTTGTTTAAAAATAATAGATGTTAACATATCTTGTATATTGGAATTACTATAATCATCATATATACTACCTGTAGAATCGGTTAGTGTATTTTTATCAATCTTATCTTCTAAAATTTTTTCAAATGCTAATTTATCAGAATTATTTTTTTCAGATGTTGTAATTTTAGTGTCAAATAATGGTTCTGGACTTTTGAAATTATCTTGGCTCTGTGAAATAATCTGTTCAAAATTATCTTTTATTTTTTTATTTGCTGCTTTAACTTGATCATTAAATGTGTCAAATTGATTTACAAAGTCTGTTTGATCATGATTATATTGTAATTGATCATCATTTTGACTAAAACTATTAAATACATCACTTGTTATGTTATTATTAAATTTCACTTTTTTTGATTTTTTTTTCTTTTTAGGTTCTTCTACATTATCTAAAATAACAGATTCTATAAGACCACTGTTAGATGATTTTACATCAATATTATTTTTTCTATTTTTTGTATTAATATCTTTTAATAAAAAATCAATAGATTTATTTAATACAATATCGTTAAAATCATTAACAACAATATTTTTGTAACTATCATTTACTTTAATACTATTAAATATAGTTTTAGCTAATTTTTTAATTATTTTCTTATAATTATCATAACTGTTTAAATTATAGTTATGATTTTTTACAAAATATACATTAATATTTTCGTAAATATTCTCAATATTATCTTTTGATATAAAAGAATTATCCATTATTATTAGTATTATATCTTTTTTTTAAATAAAAGTATTAATTAAATAAACTTTTATAAAAAAATTTTTTTTTTAAAAAGCTTTTATTTGTGCTTCTTTAAAAATAATCCAAGAATTACTTTTCCTTTTCCTGGAGAAGAACCTTTACCTTTTAAAAAAGTTAAATCACCATCAACTAAACCATATAAATTTATAGTTAATGAAGATATTTCCATAGGATTTATAGTACACATATAATTTGATTTTAACTTAATATTATATGTTGTAGCATCGTCTACTCCAATACCTTCTGCACCATAATCACTTGTACCAAAAGTATCATTAGGTATAATATATTTATCTTTTAAATGATTTACATTAGATGCGGTAGAAGTATTAAATTCATCTATTTTTAAAGCAAAACAATTTATTGATTCTAAGTGTGTAACATCGTCGCCTTCCGTGTTTGGTTGCCCCCGAATTATATCTTGTAAATTAAGAAATTCTAAAAACACATCTGCTGGTTTATCGATAATAATAGGTTCAATCAAATCTGCTTTAAATGTAACATTATCAGTGTTCGCTATAAGTGTTTCATTTGTTACTACTATTAATTCTGCTGGTTTTCTATTATATTTTTTTGTTCCTTGATATAATTCTTTCTCAGCATTTTCAACATTTTTGCTTACTTTTTCAGATGTATAATCTATTTTTAAATTATCAATATTACTATCATATGTAGGTAATTGATCATTTTCAGATCTATCTTGTATTTTTAATTCTAAGTTTTGATAAGAATTCATTAAATTATCTTCATCATCATTAGGAACATTTAAATAATTTTTACTCATTTTATTAAGTAAATTTGGGTCTAAATCAGTATTTTTATTATTTTCATATAATTGTTCCATAAAACTATTATCTATTTCAACATTTTGATTATTGGCATTTTGTAGTGCGTCATTATTTTTAATATTTTGATTATTATTTTGCTGTTCAAAATTTACCATACTATCATTTTGATTAACATAATTTCGTTCATTTTGTAATTCTTGCATTTTTTTAGCAAAATCTATTTTTTCTTCATCATTACTTTTTGCTCCTATTATTTCATTAACAGATTTTAATTGATTTTGTTTTTGTCTTGGGTCATCCATACTACGAGAATCTTGAAATTCTTTCATTCGTGAGGAAAAATCTATTTTTTCACCATTTCTTGAAGATATACCTGATACATTATCAATAATATTGTTTGTAAATTGAGGTGTATTATCTTGTAAAGTTAAATTTGAGAAATCATTTATATTATTATTAGAGTTTCGAGATGCTGATGGACGATTAGATATATTAATAGGTTGATTATTAAAATTATTAAAATCTGTATTTTTAGGAAATTCTTTATTTAATTGTTTTATTATAAAAGGTATACATTTATCAATAACAATACTATTTAAATATTCCTTAGTAACCCGTTTATTTATATTTTTTTTATGGACTGTTTGAACTAATTTTTTAAAAATACCAATATATTTTTTATTATTAGAAATATCATGATTTGTTTTTTCTTTAATATCATTAAATACAAAATTAATTAAATATTTAAAATTTTCTGTTTCTAAAAAATTACTATTATTCATTATAATAATAGTTATATTAAAAAAAAAAGCTTTAAACTTATATTAAATATTATTTTCATCCATAAAATATTTTTTTCGATTACTAAACATATCATCATCTTTAGTAATAATAGAACTAATATTTTCAAATGACTCATTTTTTAACAAACGCTCAATAAAATTAATACTATAAACTCCACATTCTGAATTTTTATATTGATGTCGATTTTTATTTATATGAATTTTTATATCTTTATTTAATTCTTTTCCTTGTTGTTGTAATCTATGCATTAAATTACGTATTTCTTTTGATTCTTTATAACCATATGAATCAAAATAATAAATATTATTTGTATCAAAATCACAAAACAAACTAACCCAATGTGATCCTTCTTGATCATGATTATCTAAATTAAATATAACCCCTATTTTACTTTTACCTACATTTAAAAATTGTTTTAGATTTATATTACATAGTTCATCAATTACACATGAACCAAAACTTATTTTTTTATCAAAATCCATAGGAACTGCTCCTATAAAATGAAAATTTTTATATTTTTTTTCATATTGTTTCATCACATTATTTATATCATATGTATTAAGCCATTCTCTTTCATTAGAATTCCATTTTTGAGGTTTTTTAGGTCTAAAATATTTTTTTTGTAATTTATTTTTAGATTTTTTTAAAAAATCTTGTTTAGTCCAACAATAATCATTAGAGCATTTATCATTTAATTTTTCATTTATTTTTAACCATAATTTTTTTTTTGTATCACTTTTTTTAAATTTTATCTTATTATCATAATAATTATTCCACTCTTTAATAATATTTATTAATGCTTTTTTTGTAAAACAGGTGAAAGATTCTTCAGTAGCAGGAGCACAAATAGATTTTTTATGTGTTCGATGTTTATTATAGTTTTTTTTTTTAATTGTCTTCATTAAGATAGTAAAATAAAAAAATAAACAAAAAATTGATTTAAAAATAATTTACAATAAAAAAATATAAATAAATGAAGACAAATTATCAAAAAGTAGTTGATTTTAATAAATGCTTTGGTTCAGTAGTATGTAATGTTTTAAATCCAACTTTATTTAAATCTAATCCTAAATTAGTTGATTTAAAATATAGTCTTATATCTGAAGAAGTAAGTGAATTAGTTGAAGCTTATAATAATGATGATATTGTAGAAATTATTGATGCTTTAAGTGATATTAAATATGTATTACATGGTATGGCTGCTGCTTTTGGAATAAATATGGATTTAGTATTTAAACATTATTTAGATGTATATGTTCCTTATATTAAAAATCATAATGGCACTAATTTTAATATTATAAGTAATCATTATAATTTTAATAATGATGTTAAAAATTATAAAAATAATATTAAACTTGTTAATGTTAAAAAAAATCTAGATGAATTTATTGTGATTATACAAAATGTTAATTCAAATTTTTCAACTATAATTGAGACAAGTAATATTGATTCTCTTAGAATAAATTTATGTAAACTTCTATATTATGTAAATAAAATGGGTTCTTATATAGGAATTAATTTAGATAAAAGTTTTAAAATAGTTCATGATTCAAATATGTCTAAAGTATGTGAATCGGAAGAATTAGCAAAAGAAACGGTAAATTGGTATTTAGAAAATGATAATAGATATAAAACACCAGCATATCGTAACTCTGAATTTGGTTGGATAGTGTATAATGAAGATACTGGGAAGATTTTAAAATCTATTAAGTATATTCCTGCCGATTTTTCCACATTGCTGTAATACATTCGACTAATTAATTTGTTTAGATAAATAATTTTTTGTTTAATTTTGTTTCTTTTAAAATATTATTTTTTTATATTAAATCTAATTCATTTCGTTGATATTTATTTAAACTACCATATAATCCTGCTTTTTTTTTATTTTTGTATTTTTGTATTTTTGTATTAATCCATCTAGAATAATTATTATTCATAATATATAGTTTATTTTTAATAATTAATATATGTATATTAATTATGTTGTATTGGATATTTGATTTAGACCAAACATTATATCAATTACCATTGAGTGTTGATTTTAGTTATAAAATATTGTATAAAGATAATCATTTAAATTACTTATTATCAAACTTACCTTCTAAAAAAATAATATTTACTAATGGAACTCATAATCATGGAGAAGTATGTTTAAATAAATTAGATATTAGAAAGCATTTTAAAAAAATAATAGCAAGAGATTTAATAAAAACTTTAAAACCAGAATATAATTCTTATTATAGATGTATGATGTTAAGTGGAATAAAACAAACAGATAAATGTGTATTTTTTGATGATTTACCTGAAAATCTGATAGCTGCTAAAAGTTTTGGATGGATAACAGTATTAATAAATAAAAATAATTATATAGATAATAATATAGATTTTTATTTTCCAAATATATATATAGCTTTAAATTTTTTTATATCAAAAATTAATTAGGATCATTTATAACTTTAATACGATATGGACCTTTATTTTTTGGATTATACCAAGATACATTAGGCATTGCTATATAATTATTACCTGGTCTTACATAATGTGGATATTGTTCTTTTGCTCCAGGAGGAGGAGGAATATCTGTTTTTCCTAGTAATTCCTGCATAAAATATGTAGTAGTTGGAACAACCGGTTTAGGAACACCTATATTATCACTTTGAGGTCCACCATATAAACCACCATTTACCATTGGTTTAGGAGCAACATCATTAGGATTAGACCATTGATTTATTGCTGGAATATCTGATTTTACATTAACAGGATAATTTGTTTGTGTATCATTATCAGAAGATTTTTTTTCAACTTTATATGGATGATAAGATGTGTAAAAATTATTTTCGGAATTTACTGCCATTATTTTAACTTGAGTATCAGTTGAGGAGTATGAGGTCATATATAAATAATATATATTTTATTTACAATTTAAAAACTCATATAATTAATAAAATTTTCACTATTTAATTCTGGAACATTATTTAATTCTTGTACATTATTAAGTTTATTTAATAATTGATTATCTAATTGATTATTTAATTGGTTGTTTAATTGATTTTGTAAATTTGCTTCAGCAACTACATTATTATTAGTAAGTTGAACGACAGCATTATCAACTAGTGGTGGAACAGCATTATTTACAGCATCATTTACTAAAACAGGAATTGTATTATTAACAGCATTCACAACTGAATTATTAACAACATTTTCTAATGTATTGTTAAGAGCATTATCTAATTTAGCATCAACTGTATTATTAACAGCATTTTCTAATTTAGCATCAACTGTATTATTAACAGCATTTTCTAATTTAGCATCAACTGAGTTGTTAACAGCATTATTAACAGCATTTTCAACAGCATTTTCAACAGCATTTTCAACAGCATTTTCTACAGCTTTATCAACTTCATTAGAAACATTATTTTTAACAGCATTAATTTTTTTAGAAACGACATTATTTACTTGATTTGATACATCTTTTTGTAAATTATTTTGTTGAAAAATTAAATAACAAGCACACATTAAAATTCCAATTAATAAAATAGTATTTAACAAATTCATTTTCATTATATAATATATAATATAAAAAAATTTTATACTTAAAAAAAAATTATTAATTATAAATAATGGATTATAATTTAATTTATCAACAATCAAAATCTTTAATAGATAATTATAAAGATTATAAATCTAATAAAAAATTTAAAAAATATGATGAAGATACATTTAAATCTGAAATGGAAAATACTTATAGTTATTTAAATAATAATGCAAAAAGTATTTTTAATTTATGTTTAACAGGTAAAATGGATCTTCAAATATTATATTATATGATAAATCAAGCTAAAAATATTAAAAATAAAACTATATCATCATATGATGCTTCAGTAAAAGTAGGTGAAAAATTAGTAGAAAAAATTGTAAAACCTAAGATAGATAAGAATGAAAACAAATAAATTTATAATATTTTTTAAAAAATTAAATTAAAATTGATTTAAAATGAATTTATTTAATTAAAAATAAAACTATGAGTATAACACATACAGGTTTAAAAAGAGATACTATTGATAAATTTTATACATCACCTAAAGTAGTTAATATATGTATTGATATATTTAAAAAGACAATTAAAGTCCAAAAGGATGATTTATGTATTGAACCGAGTGCAGGTAATGGTTCATTTATTAATAGTATAAAATCGTTATTCAAAAATTATAAATTTTATGATTTAAAACCTGAAAACAGTGAAATCATAAATCAAGATTACTTAAATTTAGATTATAATCCACTAATTAAAAATCATAATTTAAAGATACATATTATAGGAAATCCTCCTTTTGGACGCCAATCATCATTAGCAATTAAATTTATTAAAAAATCTGCTGAATATTGTGATAGTATTTCCTTTATATTACCTAAAAGTTTTAAAAAGGATAGTATGAAAAAGCATTTTCCATTACATTTTCATTTAATTGTTGAATATGATTTGCCTGTAAATTCATTTTTAGTTGATAATAATGAATATGATGTTCCATGTGTATTTCAAATATGGCAAAAACAGGTTTTTATAAGATCTGTTGGAAAAAAAAACATAGAAAATAAATTTAAATTTATTAAAAAAGAAATTATTACATTAAATAATGATGATGACTTTCATAATTTATTTAAAAATAATACACACAATAGTTATGATTTTGAGACATGGAAATCAAAATTTATTTATACTAAAAAAATAAAAAGAAGCACAGCAGTAAAGAAATTAAAAGAATTATATAATAAAGATCCTTTACAATCTGAAATAGAAGCATATATGACTAAAGAACAAAAACGAATGTATTCAAAATTTAATGAACTTCCAGATATATCATTTAGACGCGTAGGTATTTATGCTGGAACAATTGATAGAGAAGTTGATAATAAATCACATGAATCTCATTATTTTATTAAATTTACCAATCCTTTAACAGAAAAAAAATATTTAGAACTATCTAATATAAATTATCCTAGTAAAAATAATACAGTTGGACCTAGATCAATATCTAAACAAGAATTAATCAAAGAATTTAATATGATCCTTTAATGGTATTATCCCTTTTGGATATAATTCTAGTAAATTTATTCCCTTTATAAATTTAATTTTAATTTCTGGAAAATTAATATTTGATACAATACAGAATATTAATTTTTTACTTTTTTCTTCAAATACTTCTTTATTAAATGACCTTCCTGTTCCTATCATACTTGAAGGCATATATCTACAACCACCTTTAGTAAATGTTTTTTCATCATATAATATTTCTGGATAGTTTTGATCTATAAAATCATATTCTTTACAACCATCAATATGTTTTAATGGATAATTATGTTCAATCCATTTTTCAATATAATGTGAAAAGACACGCCCATCTTTTAAAATATTACAACATATTTCATTAGATAAATTATCGAATGTATAATCCATAATTGTATGTGTAAATGTTTTATTTAATATAACACTTGGACAGTTTAATTTAGACATATTATTAATTTTAATAAATTATTTATTTTAAATCAATTTTAATTTCTTATTTAAAAGAATAAGAATTTTAAATATTAAGCATTTTTTAAAATGGTAAATAAAGATATAGCTGAAGTTATAGGATATTTAGGTGCTGCTTGTTTAACTATTACATTAATACCTCAGATTATTCATACTATAAAAACAAAACGTGTTTCAGATATATCTTATGGTTTTATTTGTTTACAAATACTTACATGTATATTATTTTTAATATATGGTATTATGATCATTGAGAAACCTATTATAATAGCGAATGGAGTAGTATTTTTACAACTCTTATTATTTTTAGGATTAAAAATAAAATTTAATTAATAAATTTACTATATTTTATAAAATATTTACTATTATAATTAACAGATATTTTATAATATTTACACCATTTATATGCTAATATTGTTTGCTTTTTAATAGTGTTATTAAATTCAATATTTAAATTATTTTGTTTTATTAATGATAATGTGCTTATGATACTATTTATCTGTTTATTAAAAAAAATAGTATTAATGTTATTTAATTCTATTTTAAATTTAGGATTTATATCATAATCAAATAATTGATTAATATACATTTTATTATCATAAATATATTTAAAATTATCAACCAGAATATATAATTTTTTTAAATATTGTGTATCTATACCTATAAATCCCCTACAAACAATATATTTTTCTGAGTTAGCAGCTCTACTTGTATTAGGTTTTGTTATATACACTTCTTTATAAAATGTAAATAACAAATAAATAAGACTTTGTGTAATATCAGTATATATATCAAAAAATTTACATACAAAACAACCATCTATTTTTTGTATACTTAAAGCAGTAATAATTTCACAAAATAAAATCCTGTAAGATAATTGTTCTTGTTTATTAAAATTATATGAAAAATCAAATCCTCCATCTGCTGTTATAAAATCAGCATCATTATTAAATAATGAAGCATATTCTTTAATATTATCTACTTTATATAGATCACCTGTATTATCTTTTCCATAGGATATAGTAACATTTGGATTTTTTTTTAAAAAATTTTTAGATTTATTCCAACCAGGAATATCTTTGTTAGTTGAATATAATGTAATGGCATTAATAGTATCTTTATTTTTTGTTATTCTTTTTCTATAATTAACGGTCGCTTCTATAAAACCACCAGGACCTTCGGCCAATGAAGCTATATTTAATATTTTTGGATTATTTATCAAATCATAATTTATTTACCAAATAAAAAATTTAAAATAAGCTCTACTTAATGGTTCATATTTAGAAACAGAATCATATTTAAATTTTTTATTTGGTAAATAAATTAGTTCGTAAAGATTACTTAATTTTTTAGCACTATCCCATAATTTAGTGTCTTCTAGTGAATCTATATTATTTTTATAATAAATTAACTGATTGTATTCATATACATTATTTATATCATTAACTTCATTTTTATCAAATTTCAATGATATATTAGGTTTAGGATAATTTATATTAATATCTCTTTTTAAAAGATAGGTATTTTGATTCATACATATTATTATATTTAAAACTTTAAATAAAAATAAACTTTTTACAAAAGTTTAAAATTAAAAAAAAAAATTAAAAATCAATTAAATGACTAAATTTTATTTTATTCTTTTTCATAAATAAAGTAATTATTCATAAAACTATATTTTTTGTGATCATCTGTCATATCTTTTATTTTACCATATGATTGTGATTTAGAAATAGTTGAATAAATAGTTTCGAAACTGCTTGTTTCAATAAGTTTTAAATTATATTTTTCACATACTTTAGTTAAATAATCTATATTAACTAAATATTCAGAAAATGTTATTCCAATAGATTCATTATAAACATCTATTTCCATTCCTAAAGAAGCATCAGTAGAACTAAATTTTGTTTGTTTATAATTTTTAGTTATTTTCCAAGATATAACATCATCAGTTGAAGAAATAATATCTTTATCTTTTAAATTATTAAATACTTCTTTACCATTCAAACATGTTCCAATAAATCTACCACCCTTTTTTAAACTTTTAGATACATTATTTAAAAATATATTAATTGTTGTTGTATCTTTAAAATAATAATGAATCGAGAATTGACTACTTATAACATCAAATCCACCATCTTTTTCGTCGGTATTACCTAAATTATAAAAGTTTCTTAATTTACCATTATTAATTGATTCATATTCTACATTACCATAAATTACATCTAAATAATATTTATTTAAGGCATCATTACCACAACTAGCATCTAATATATTTTTAGATGTATCTCCCCAAATCATCATATAATTTTCACCTATTTGAGTATTATCCATTTCACTCATTTTATTTAAAATTCTATTACAACCACCATTATTACTATTATTTAATCCATCATTAGAAATATCTATTCCAACTAACATATTAACTTCAGCGTCTATCCAATGATTTAAATCACCACTCTTACCAACAGACATATCTAATAAATTTTTACTACCTAAAGTATTATCTTTTATTAGTTGCTTCTTAATATATGAATGTAAATCATACATAGGTGCCGAACTTCTATCTCCACGTTTCATTATTCTATTATAATAGATATCAAAATCATTCTCTGATGCTGTATTTCCTGTTGTAATCATATCTAATGTTACTGGATTATGAATACAATTCCAAACATTTGTAGCAGTAACAAAATCATTTGGATTAAGATTATCTCTTATTCTAAGTGGTTTCCATTTAAATATTGTTGTTTCATTTGGATCATATATACACTCAACTATCATATTATTTTGTATTATATTTTTATCTTCTAGTGTATATAACATATTATCTTCTAATGGAATATAAGCTTTATGTATATCTTTAATATAAGGATCTGTTGGTTTAAATGGAACATTTGAGTATTTAGAATCAAATACTAAATTTTCATTTAATACTCTACATGAATTAAATTTAGTATGAATTTTGGGATCATAACCTACTTTTAATATTAATGTTTTATATGGTATTATATTTCCATTATCATTCATCCAACTTATTTCATCGTTTTCTTTATCTTTCGGATCTTTAACTATCTCTACTAAGAAATCAATTGTATTTTGTTCTGGAGGTTTCCATTTAAAAGAACGATACCATCTTCCATTAAACATATTTTTCTTTTTTTTACCAGGTTCTTCACCAACAAAAAGATTTCTTGGCGTAAAGATTAAACCATCAATTTCATAAATATAATCTTTTTTATACACTTTATTACAATGATCAAAAATTTTTGTATCACCTTTTAATTCATTTATAGCTTCTTTTAAATCTAAATAGTCTTGTGATTCTTTATCTTGTATCTTAGCAAGAATTGCTTCTTTTTCATCTATTTCGTTTTCTCTTTCCAAATCATAAATATCATCATCGCCAAAATAGAATTTTTTTTTTGAAATTACCAAATTATTATTATTATCTAATTTTAAATTCACATCAAACAATTCCATTCCATCAATAACATATTCATATCTTGATTTTTCTATTTTTTCATTAGTTTTTTCTTCATTAGACCTATTTAAAATTCTTTTTCTAATATCAATACCATTATAAAAGTAAGCATCAAATATCATCAATAAATTAATATTATTATTATTTTTATCTTTTAAAATATATTCGCAATCAAATATACTTCCAGCTAATTCTAAACAAGAGGCACCTAAATATTTAACATCATTTTTTCTATTTAATAAATACAATTTACCTTTATCACTAATAATAAGTAAATTTCTTTCACCATCTGCTTTGTCAGTAACAGAGTAGCCCTTTCTTATAGATATAATATTATTATAATCTCCATATTTTCTTTCTAATACATGTTTTTTTTCTAATGTTACATTCATAGGTCCATTAAATTTATAATCATCAATAATAGATTTATAGTTTGAAATAACATCATTCTTCTCAAATTCAGATATAATGTAATAACTTTTTTGAATAGATTGAAGGATTAACATAGAATTTTGTAAAATACTAATTAATACTGATTTATCATTTTTAGATGATTTGCGTTTATTACCAATATATTCTAATTCAATTTCGTATTCTAATTCATTGTTAAATACATTAGATTTTTTAATATTTTTTGATGGTATAGATATTTCTTTCATTTTGCCAATCATTTTAACATTATCATTCGCTTTTAAAGAATCAAACCATTCATCAAAATCAATAATGTAGTCAGGCGAAATCACATATTTTTTCATATGATCTTTTATATTTTTTTTTTTAATAAAAGTATTATTACCTTTTACTTTTTTTTTATTAGATGATTTTAATACAGTTAAATCATATTGATAATTATTATCACTTGTTATAAAACTGATTCTTTTTTTATAACGAAATATTTTATCTAATGAAGTCCATTTTTTAATAATATCTAATACTTGTTTATTAGATTTATTTAATATAGTTTCTCGTTTCAAATTAAATCTTATTCTATACTCATTTATATCTGTTTTAGATACAGGTGTTTTTTTTAAAATATCTAAATTTGTATCATCAATTGATTTTATATCATTTGTTTGGCAATAATTTAATATATTATCATTTCCTATTATACTAAATCTTATATTCTGTCCATTTATTATAATATCTAATATTTCTTCTTCGTCTTTATATACTATATTACTATTACCTTTTAATCTTTTAATAGTATTGTAAAACATCTCACTTGTAATTTTATTATTTTCGTAATTTTTAATCAATACCTCTAATTCTAGGTCTTTATCAGTTTGTGCTTGTGATACCATACCTAATAATTGAGAAGTATATTTGGTTATAAGCATTCTATAATATATATATATATTTATTTATTTTTAAATACATTTTTCAATTTTATAATTCAACAATAATATAATATATTTTTAATTATTTATTACCTCTATTTAATCATAACCTAATAAATTTTTTTTTCAATAAATACCTATTTATATGGAGGAAAGTCATTTGTGTATATACATTTATTAATTTTATCATTGCCTTTTTCACAACCATATTTAGCATCTTCTGTTCGTATAGATCTCAAACATTTACTACTATTTTTAGATATACATTTTTTACCAATATAACAATAACTATTCAATAAGTTAGGTAACTTTCTATGTGGGGGTGCTAATTCACCTTTACTATTTCTACATATTCCTAAATCACTTACTGTTATATTTAAACATTCTTTATCTTTACATGTTGGTGTTTTTTTTATACAATTAGAAACACAATCTTTACCAGAAATAAATTGTCTTTTTGTTCTACTACAAGAATTTGTTACATAATTATAAACATTGCTTTTTTGTGTAAATTTTTTTTCACCAAAAGTAAGATATGTTACAAAATGTTGACAATTAGCACTATACGGATTATAAGGCCATTGAACTTCCTCTTTATTATTTACATCTAATATTCTAAGAACCATTTGATATATATTACGAATTTTAGAAGGAAAATCATCTTGTAAATTAAAATTAGTATAATCTACTTTTTTTAAATTATTATTACTTCTTAATAATAGGTGTTCTAATGTATTAATACCCACACAAGTATATAAATTATATGTTTTATATCCAGATTCTGAACTTGAAAAACACCACTTATTTAGATGAGCATCAAGACCACTGCCTATTTCTATAATTAATCCACAACCTAAATAAAGGACATGATGTTCATCTTTTTCTTTAGTAAGTATTCCAGCTGGAACTGATAAAGTTTGTCCTGGAATAACACCCCAAGTATCTAAATTATATTTTTTATATTTTAATAATTCTTTATCATTAAATTTCATTAGAATAAATTCAAAAAGTGGTTTAATTTTATTATAAAAAATATCATTTCTAATTTTATCATATTTTTTAGCTAATTTAGTATTTGCTCTTTGATCTTTGAATAGTAATTTTACAATACCAATATTTTTATGCGATATTGGAAATTTTGTTTTTATTTCTCTAACACCATTTACAGATTGTCTCATAACTCTATTAAATTGATCTTTTTCTTTTTGATTTAATACTTTCAGTGTAGATAATGTATTAGATGATTCTGAATTTATTGTATAATTGCTATTATTATTTGGTAGAGGTTGTGAACCATAACCTTCATTTGATGGATTATTATTATTTCTATAAGCACCACCAGATTTTTTACTATAAAATATTTTTTTATGTTTAACTTTTTTTTTATTTCTATAATTTTTTTTTTTTTTAGAATTAAACATATATTATTTAAATATAAATAAATATTATTTAAATATAAATAAATATAGTGTGTTTATTTATTACTTTTTAATGATAATAATCTAATAAATATGTTCCATATATCAAGAAATAATTTAAGTGATTCACTAATATAATCAGCAACTATACAATTTTTAGCATTAACTTGTAATCTTTTAGTATCAAATAGAATATACATCATAAATAATCCGATAAAAAAATAAGACATCATTTTAAATCTTTTTTTTGAAACATACTTTTTTGGTAATAAAAATAACATTACAAGTTCAATTATAACACCACCAGATAATAACATAAATAATACTGATCCCCAAGATAATGAAATTAATTCAGGTTTTAAATATGCTAATAGTGATAATCCCAAAAATAATATTAATGTTGTTAAAATAGTGCTCATAATTAAACCTTGTTGTTTAGAATAAATTAAATACATTGGATAAAACATAAGTCCCATTAAAAGAATAAATAATATCCAAACACTATGTTTTAATAGCATTTCCTTAGGAGATATTCTATTTAAAGCAATTATACAGCAAATTGTAGAAATAAATATTGCTATTAACATTAATAAATTTGGATTAAAATTTATGTTATTATATTTCATTAATAGAACTTGTATAGCAATAATATTTAATGTTAATATGATATATAAATAAGTATTCAAAATATATCTATTACATATAAATTTTTTATTTTTAATAGCACTATTTGCTATAGCAAATATAGTCAAAATAAAAACTAATATTGTGGCAAATATATTTAATAATAATTTATCCATTATAATATTATTTTATAAAATTATTTTTTTAATCTACAGTTACTACTTTTGCTAAATTTCTAGGATAATCTGGATTATGACCTTTTTTTAATGCCATTTCATATGCTATTATTTGAATAGGTATAATAGATAATAAACTACCTAAATTTTTTAATTTTGGTATTTTTATGATATGATCACCAACATTTATATTATAATCTGTTATAACTATTACACATGCACCTCGTGATTTTACCTCTTCTAATGTGCTTAACATAAAATCTTTATATTTATCATCCATTATAAATAAGATAACAGGGGTTCCTTTTTCAATAAGAGAAAAAGGACCATGTTTTAGACTTCCTCCAGCAAAAGCTTCAGCATGAATATAACCTATTTCTTTTAATTTTAATGCTGCTTCTCTTGCTATATATTCATATATATTTTTACCTAATAAAAAACAAGATTTATGCTGACATAATTCATTAACGATATTTTTTAAATTATTTATTATACATAAAACATTTTCTAAATGAGATGTCATAAACTGTAATTCTAAAAATATTTCTTTTAAAAATATATCCCAATTTTGTTTTTTTTGATAAAACCACATTCCTAAAAGAACTAATGCTATTTGCTGACATACAAAAGACTTAGTTGATGCCACTGAAATTTCTCTTCCAGCATTAATATAAATACCACAATCTGTTTCTCTTGATATAAGGCTTCCTACACAATTGACAATACCGATTATAGGTATATTTAATGTTTTAACTAAAGTTATACATCTGTGAACATCTTTTGTTTCTCCTGATTGTGATAAAACAATAACAATAGTTTTATCTATATTAGTAATTTCATATAATTCAAATTCTGACGCGTCTATAACTTTTACATTATTAAATATTTTTTTTTTTTTAAATAGAGTTGACGCCCATAAACCTGCATTTAAAGATGTTCCACAACCTAATATAATAACTTCGTTTTTATTTTCTAATATTTTGCTTTCCTTTTCTAATCCCCCTAAAACGACTTTTTTATTAAAAATTCTTCCACCATAATTTAATGTTCTTAGAATAGCTATAGGTTGTTCCATAATTTCTTTAATCATCCAATGTTTAAATGGATAAGGTGTTTTAGGACAAAAAAGTTCGTTGTATTTTAGTGTAGTTCTATTTTTAAAAAAACTTGATATTGATTTAGAAATCATATTGTTTGAGATAATATTTTCTGAATTTATTTCAATAATTTCTCCTTCTTCTAATGAAATAATACTTTTACATCTATTACAAAAAGCACTTACTTCTGATGCTATAATAATTCCTTTATCGTTTTTACCTATTAAAAGTGGACTACCTGATTTACATACGAATAAACTATTAGGTTTATCTAATATCATAAATACTAACCCCCAACTTCCTTCCAATTTATTTATGGCTTTATTTATAGCTTCAAATGTATTATCGTTTTTTTTTAATTCATATGATATTAAATTTGAAATAACTTCAGTATCTGTTTCTCCTTTTAATTTAAAACCATTTTCTTCAACTAATGATTTTAATAATAAATAATTAGTTATAATTCCATTGTGAACTAATGAAACTTTATTTTCAAAATCAATATGTGGATGGGCATTAATATCATTTTTTTTTCCATGTGTTGCCCACCTGGTATGACCTATTCCTATATTAGTATTAATTAAATTTAAATTTTGATTTAATAATTCTAGTCCATTATTATTTATAGTTGATGCGTATTTTTGAATATTAAATGTATTTTTATTTATAGTTGATATCCCACAAGAATCATATCCTCTATTTTGTAATTGATTAAGACCATCTAAAAGAATTTCATTTTGTTTATTACAATTTAAACAAGCAATAATTCCGCACATATATATATATAATGATAAGAAAATTAAATATTTTAGACTACAAACTAAAATTTATAGATTTATTATCACATCTAACAAAGGTATCATATGTTTCTGAAAATGATTTTATAAATCAATATAATAATTTGAAAACTAGTGATTTACATTTAGTTATAGAAAAAGATAATAAAATTGTAGGGTATGGATCTATTATTATAGATTTTAAATTTTATAGAAATTGTAAAAATGTTGGACATATTGAAGATATAGTTATACATCCTGATTATAGAGGTAATGGATTATCAAAAAAAATAATAAATCAATTAATTGATTATGGTAAAAATATGAATTGTTATAAAATAGTTTTGAATTGTAATGAAAATTTAGAAGATTTTTATAAGAATATAGGATTTAAAAAAGGCGATAATTTTATGGTAAAAACTTTAAATTAAATATTGTTAAATAGTATAATGGTAAAAAAAACAAAAAAATTAAAAAAATTCAAATATAACAGTAAAAAAGGTGGTAGTTATAATATAATTAATAATAAGCGGTTTTCTACAAGTAACCCTCATAATAAAAATATGGTTTCTAAAGGTGTAGTTCATGTTACTGAAGCAGTAGGAATAAATATGGCTAGGGGAATAGGAACAGGTA
>Ga0209634_1000513_pt1 | contig 30125 bp, 18 predicted proteins | sample LinPmetageLP40_FD_184043 | JGI IMG/M metagenome (GOLD analysis project Ga0209634, IMG submission 184043) | Marine viral communities from the Pacific Ocean - LP-40 (SPAdes) (version 2) | ecosystem: Environmental > Aquatic > Marine > Oceanic | place: Pacific Ocean | collected 2010-08-26 | reverse complement strand
CCTCCTGGCATCCCTCCTGGCATCCCTCCTGGCATCCCTCCTGGCATCCCTCCTGGCATCCCTCCTGGCATCCCTCCAGGCATCCCTCCTGGCATCCCTCCAGGCATCCCACCTTGTGGCATTCCAGCGTCTTTAGATAATTTAGTAATAATTGGGGAAATTATTGCTTCACATTCTTTCATTTTACTTTCAAAATCTTCTACTTCAGCATCTTGATGAGATTCTAACCAATCTTTATGATTATCTAAAGTGGTAGTAATTGTTTCCAAATCAGTAGGGTCAATATTTTTCTTTAATTCATCTGTTAAAGAACCAGATACTCCATATAAATATCCTTCAAATTTATTTTTAGCTTCAATTCTATTAAAATTCTTTTCATCTTCTTCTTTGAATTTTTCTGCATCTTGAACCATTTTTTCAATATCATCAGCTGATAATCGACCTTTATCATTTGTAATAGTAATCTTTTCTGATTTTCCAGAAGTTTTATCTAAAGCATTAACATTTAAAATACCATCAGCATTAACATCAAATGTAACCTCAATTTGTGGAACACCTCTTGGTGCTGGTGGAATTCCAGTTAATTCAAATTTACCAAGTAAATTATTATCTCGTGTCATTTTTCGTTCACCTTCATAAATTTGAATTTGAACACCTGGTTGATTATCCGCATATGTTGAAAAAGTTTGAGATTGTTTAGTTGGTACAGTAGTATTTCTTGGAATTAAATTAGTCATTACTCCTCCAGCGGTTTCAATCCCAAGAGATAATGGAGCAACATCTAATAATAATAATGAATCAGTTTTACTATTACTTTCACCAGTTAAAATCGCTGCTTGAACGGCTGCTCCATAAGCAACAGCTTCATCAGGATTAATAGATTTGCATAATTCTTTTCCATTAAAATAATCACTAATCAATGATTGAACTTTTGGAATTCTAGTAGAACCTCCAACTAAAACAATTTCATGAATATTACCTTTATCTATTTTAGAATCAACAATAACCTTTTCAACTGGCTTTAAACATCCTCTAAATAAATCATCACATAAAGCTTCAAATTTAGCCCGTGTTAAACTTGTATAAAAATCAATACCTTCAAATAATGAATCAATCTCAATATTCGCTGATGTAGTCGAAGATAATGTTCGTTTTGCCTTTTCACATGCTGTTCTTAATCTTCTTAATGCTCTATTATTTTTTGAAATATCTTTTTTGTGTTTGCGTTTAAATTCTTGAATAAAATGATTTACTAATCTACTATCAAAATCTTCACCACCTAAATGTGTATCTCCTGCTGTGGCTTTTACTTCAAAAATGCCATCATCAATACTAAGAATAGAAACATCAAAAGTACCACCACCTAAATCAAATATTAATACATTTTTTTCAGTATCAGAAGTATTATTTAATCCATATGCGATTGCTGCTGCAGTTGGTTCATTAATAATTCGCAATACATTCAATCCTGCAATAGCCCCAGCATCTTTAGTAGCTTGTCTTTGCGAATCATTAAAATAAGCTGGTACAGTAATAACTGCATCAGTTACATCTTCTCCTAAATATTCTTCAGCTGTATCTTTCATTTTTGATAAAATCATAGATGAAATCTCTTCAGGTTGAAATGTTTTTTTTTCATCCTTAAATGTAGCATTAATTATACATTTATTTCCATCACCTTGTTGAATAGTAAAAGGCCATAATTTCATATCTGATTGAACCTTTGGATCATTAAATTTTTTCCCAATTAACCTTTTAGCATCAAAAATAGTATTTTCTGAATTGACAGCAGCTTGATTCTTAGCAGCTTCACCAATTAATCTTTCAGTATCATTAAATGCAACATATGAAGGCATTGTTCGGTTACCTTGATCATTCGCAATAATTTCAACTTTATCATTTTTCATAACAGCTACAGCACTATATGTAGTACCTAAATCAATTCCAATTCCAACCATCTGTATTTATATTAAGGGTAAAATTCTTAAGTAATTTTTAAAATTTATTTTTTGTAAAATAAGTACATCATAATAATTATTAAATATAATACTATCATTGATTCATCAAAATATTTAGTGAAATTACTTAAATACATTAAACTATCTTTATTCAATATTTTAATAATACATTTTTTCCAAAATTCAATACATTTACTTTTAGGATTATAATCTTGTATAACAAAATTAATATTAGATAATACTAAAATAATTATAACAATTGATATTATCATATAATTGATATTATGTTTATATAGTGTATTAAATACAACATACAATGATACAAATTTTATCCATTCTGATACACGTTGAAAATATACAATATTATTTGATGTATAGTTAAATTTTTTTATTATTGTTTTATCTAATATACTACAATAATAACTTGTTGCAAACAATAAAATAAATTGTGGAAAATTATTATTTAATAAATTTAATAATGCTAATGCGTTTAAAATAAGCCCAAATGTAGTTATATGATATGGTTTAATAAATTCAAACTTAGTGTTAATTAAATTAGCTAATTTATCTGATTTTGATTTTAAATAAAATGTTAAAAAACTATCCATTAAATAGTTATTAGAAAAAACAAATAACAAATAAATTAATATCTAATATTAATTTATAAATGAAAGGTGGAACTGTAATGAATAGTCGATATTATCGTGATGGCAAAATGAAAGGTGGAACTGTAATGAATAGTCGATATTATCGTGATGGCAAAATGAAAGGTGGAACTGTAATGAATAGTCGATATTATCTTGATGCTAAAATGAAAGGTGGAAATAGAAGAAAACTTAAAAAATCTAATAAGTTTAATAGTTTGAGTAAACGTAATTCAAAGCGGAAAATGAGAAAATCAAAACGAAAATGATTAGTAAAACGTTGATCAATGTAAACTATATTATTCAAAGATGATTAACACTAAAATCATAATAATTAAATATAATCGTATGAATTTAATAATTTAAAATGCGAAAGCATAATTATTAGAGGAAATGAATAGCATTCTGTTGACTCATCTAAAACGGGACTAATTCTTATTATATATTAATTCTATGATTATTCATTAATACTTGATTAAAACTATGTTCATTAAAATTTTTTGTTTTAGATTTTAACACTTCACAATAATCCTTTAATGATTCATTATCTAATTTTTTGTATAAATTATAATTTTTATTTTTGTAACAACCATATTCATATGGTGTTGCTAACATAGTATTTTTGTGATTTTTTAAAATTCGATGTGCATGTTTCGGTTGAATATTAAATTTTTTTTTTAGCATTTTCACTGTAATATGTTGATTATTTGATAATGAATTTATATATTCATTAATCTCATAAAATAAATTATGTTCGGTAATATTTAATGAAAGCATTTAATAAATAATAGTATTTTAATTTTAAATCATTTAAGAATTATATATTTATTTATTTAAATGAGTTATAATATTGGATATGATTCATCATTATGGAATGAAGTTACAATTTTAAAAAAAAAAAATATAAATCAAGAGCAAAAAAAGAAGGCGATTAGAGAAGGAAATACAGTTACACAAGATAAAAAAAAAATGGATTCAGTACATAAAAATAGAAAACTTGATGATAATAACGATGCAGCAAAACATAAAACGATTACTAAAGAACAAGCACGTTTAATAATAGATGCGAGAACCGCAAAAAAATGGAAACAAAAAGATTTAGCAAGAGAAATAAATGAACCATGTAAAGTAATTAATGACTATGAATGTTGTAAAGCGATACCAGACCCTAAAATTATAAATAAATTACAAAAAAAATTAAATATTAAACTTAGAATAAAAAAATAAGATATATTTAATGGATATATTATACAAAAATGAATTAGATACTATTAAAATAGATGTACCATCTTTTGGAAATCAAATAAATATATTTAGAGAAAAAATAATGACTATATTTAATTCAATTCAACAAAATGACATTAAAATAAAATATAAACTAGAAAATATCAAAAATATAAATAATACATATACATTTGATATATTCAAATATTTATATTCTAATAATTTGTTAAAATCATTAATATCCGATAATCTAGATGATTTAAAAACTATAGTAAATAATAACGATAAAGATGGATTTAATAGTTGGATTAATTATTATGGTAATAATGTTATGGAAGAAATAAAAAATTTGCTTAATAAAGTGCCGGATAATTTAGTTAATAGACATATTAATCCTGAATTAATAAATGGATTTGTTGAAACAAATATATTAGATTTTATTTTCAATAATATTACACATAAATTTATAACAACTATTAATTATAAAAATATAACTATAAATTTAAAAATATATGGAGATTTAACAAGAACACAATTTAATGATTTAGTATTACGTATAATATTAATTGGATTATATAAATCTGTTGAAGAACCAATTGTATTTAATATAGATATTTATTTAACAGATTTAAAAAAAAACATTAAAAAAAGTTTGAACGATAAAGAAATAATATTAGGTTCGCGAGAAACAAATTCTGGGTTTGCAATTACTGGTATTATGTTATGTTTATATAGAAGCGAGGAACTTAATAAAGTTATTATTCATGAATTAGTTCATTATTTAGAATTAGATTTAGGTCATATACAATTCCCAAATTTTCATAAACATTTTAATATTAATCCAAATACTGATTTTATAAGAATAAATGAATCTTATACAGAAATATTGGGAGTAGTTATAAATTCCATTTTAACAACTTCTAATATAGAAGACACTAAATATATATTAAATTATGAATTAAAATATAGTTGTTATCAAGTAGCTAAAATTTTACAATTATATGGATTTAATAATAGTTATGATTTTTTTTATAAAGAATATGATAATAATAATTTATTTAAACAAAATACTAGTATTTTTTCATATTTTATATTAAAAACAGCTATAATGTATAATTTAGATGATTTTTTAGAAAAATATATGAATAAATCCGAAGAAATAAATAGTAATAATTATCATCATTATATAATTAAAATATCACATGAATATTCCTACATTAATATTATAAATGATTTTATAACATTTATAAGAAATAATGAAAAAAATAACGAATTATATTTATCTTTAAGAATGACATGCAATAATAATTAATCAAAATTGATTTAAAATTTATAATTTTAAAATATATAACAATGGGAATTAAAAATCTCACATCGTTTCTTACTAATACATGTCCATCTAGTATTAAACAAATTCAATTAAATGAATTATTTGGAAAAAAAGCTGCCATCGATGTTAGTATATTTTTATATCGTTTTAAATATAAAGGTAATAAATTAATCCCTAAATTTTTAGAACAAATTAACAGATTAAGAATAAATGGAATTACACCTGTGTATATTTTTGATGGTGCACCTAGTATTGAGAAGGAAGATACTATGAAAATTAGAAAATCTAAAAAAGAGGATAAATATGATAAAATTAGTATTTTAGAAAAAGAAAAAGAAAAAACCAATGATATTCAACTTATTAATGGTATTAATCAACAAATACAAGATTTAAATAATAAAATAATTAGTGTTAATAAAAACGACATTATAATGGTCAAACAATTGTTTGATTTATTAAATATAAAATATTATCAAGCACAAGGGGAAGCTGATTTATTATGTAGTAAGTTATGCACAGAAAATATTGTTGATTTAGTAATTTCAGAAGATATGGACTTACTAACAAGTGGAACTAAATTATTATTACGAGATTTTAATATTTATAATAATAAAGCAACATTATATGATTTAAATGAAATTTTAACTAAATTAGATATTTCGTATGAACAGTGGGTTGAATTATGTATATTATTTGGATGTGATTATTTAAAACGTATTAATGGAATTGGTCCTAAAAAATCATATAAATTAATTAAATCACATAATAGTATTGATAATATTATAAATGAATTAAAAGGTAATACTAAAATTAGCATTGAAAACGATTATATTAAAAAATTTAATTCTTCTAAATCTATATTTATGAATTATAACATTGATTATTTGGATAAATCTAATTTAAATATTTGTATTGAACCATTATTTGATAATCAACTATCGAATATTAAAAAATTTTTAAATGATTATACAACATTGTCAAATAAACAAATCGATAATAGATTAAAAAATATCTACAAAAAAGATTATCTTAATAATTAGTATATGAGTTATTATGAATTATTTCAAAATAATGAATCTAGTTTAAATAGTGCTTACAATTCTGCTAGTTTAGATGTTGAAACATCATCATTACCATATTGTGATGAAGGAGATCTATTTGATAATTCTAGTGGTTCTAATAATGCTAATAGTGCTAATAATTCAAATACAACGATAGAATCATCAACAATAAATAATTTATGGGATTTTTTAGGATTATCTAATTTAAAAAAAAAAGATAAATCTTGTTTATTTGATTGTTCAATAAATGGAACTGAATGTTTAAAAAATTGTAGTCCTAAAAATTATAATAAATGTAAATATAGTTGTTTTAATGAAGGGTTAAAATGTACTAAAGAATGTGTTGTTCCTAAACAACAGTGTCAACCTACTCCAACAGGTCAAACAACTATATCGAATCCATCAAATAATAGCAATAATCATGATTCAAATAGCAATCATTCAAATAGCAATCATTCAAATAATAGCAATCATTTAAATAATAGCAATAATCATGATTCAAATAGCAATAATCATCAATCAAATAATAGCAATCATTCAAATAATAGCAATAATCATCATTCAAATAATAGTTATAATCCACCACAAGGTAATAAATATTTTTTTTCTAATTATGCTCCAGTTGATAGTAGTTTATGGCCAAATGAGAATCAACCTGGATGGAATATTAATAAAATAGAAAATAGTAATAGTTCAAATAATAATATAGAAGTATTATTGCATGATTATCATCCTGTAAAAAATGGAGATCCAGAACTATTATTTTAATTATTTAATTTTTTTATTTTTTTTAAATTTATAAAATCACCTATTCTAATATTATTTTTTTGTATAGTATTAGCATTTACCTCTAATACAAATTTTGAGTCTACATTAGAAGATACTGATTTTTTGCTTTTAGGTTTTAGATTTTCCTTCAAGTCTAAAATCTTGCCATTTTCATGTATAAATATTGCATCTAATGGAATAAATGTATTTTTCATCCACAATGATATTTGTTGTGGTTTTTTAAAATCAAATAACATACCTTCGTCTTTTTTTAATTTTTGTTTTCTAAACATTAAACCTTTATTTCTAGATTTTTTAGTATTTACTACAACACATTTAAATTTATGTACATTATTATAAGACTCTTTAAATTTAATTAATACTTCGATAATTTTTTTTATTAATAACAATATTATTAAAATCGCTATTATTATATTAATCATAATATATAATAATATAATAATCGTTTAGTATTTTTGAAAAAAAAAAATATTTAAATTATAATGTCTTTAGAAATCGAATCCTTAGAAATTGATGACTTTGATATTAATGATATTTCATTAAATGACAGTATAGAAGAGGATCTTAAAAATATTATATATTCTTATCCATTTTATTCAGATGATGATTATGATTATGAATTTAGAATAACATTTGATAATGATAATTTAATATTAGATGAAGTTAAATATAATGAAAATATGGATTATCAAAATTCTATAAAAATAGAAACAAATATTATTAAAAAACCATTAAATGAATTAATGGATTTAATAAATAATAATATTGATATTCGTGATAGAAAAACTGTATTATCAAATGATATATTATTATTATTAAACAAAAATAATACTAATTTTGAATTAGAATTAGAAGAAAATAAAAAGGTAGTATTAAAAGATTTGTATAAAGACATCAAGGATATTATTATATAAAATTGATTAATTTTATTAGAAAATTAATCATTTATTACCTTGTGGTGGATTATCACATGCCAATATATTTATCAAAATCAATTGGACAAACACCAAATGAACTTGTAAATGATTATAAAGAAAAAAATCCAAAAGCAAGAAAAGTAAGTTTTGCTGGAAGGTTAGACCCAATGGCATCTGGAATTATGATGTTGTTAATAAATGAGGAATGTAAATTGCAACCTAAATATATTGGATTAGATAAAATATACGAATTTGAAATAATATATGGATTTAAAACTGATACATATGATATATTAGGATTAGTAACTGATTTTATTACTATATTTAATATGCAATCATTACATAAGATTGAAACACTAGATTTAAACACATATGTTAAAAAATTTAATCAATTATATCCACCTTATTCATCTATTGTTGTAAATAAAAAACCTTTATGGGAATGGTCTAAATTAGGATTAATAAATACTATAAATATACCGTCAAAAGAAGTAACTATATTTTCATTAGAAGAAATTAAAAATGATAGTATCTATAATAATTCTGAATCTCTTCATAATATTATTATAGATACAATTAACACTTTATCTGATGAAAATAAACCTAAATTTAGATTTAAAGAAATTGTAGAATCTTGGAATAACACATTCGAAATATTAGATATTAGAAAAACACAAACTAAAGGTTTTAGTCCATATAAACCATTAATAAAAAAATATAGAGCTAGTGTAAGTAGTGGAACATATATTAGAAGTTTAGCAAATCAAATCGGAGAAGATTTAGGTTGTGGAGCTATAGCATTAAATATCAAACGAATTAATTTTATTCAATAGTTTAATTGCCTTTTCATTATATTGTAAGTATTGTATATCTTCAACTATAATTTTTTTATGTTTTTGTGTTTGCAAGTGTCTTTTAAAATCACACCATACCATATATCTTTTATCACAATATTCGCATAAATGTTTCATTATTTATTAATTAACTATATAATTAATTTCAATTTTATTAATTTTTCTAATATCTATAATGTTTAATCATGTACTCCATTTAGATAATCTACAATATATTTATTTAGTATTTTACGTTCATCATATGATAATAATTTACTCCATATACCTCCATAATAACCCATATTTTCAATTGTACCTGGATGTGCTATGTATGAATATTTATCCCTATTTTTATTAAAATAATCCCAAGCTTCGTTAAGACTTTTAATAATTATTTTTTTAGCATCATTTAATATATTTGTTGGTCCTGCCAAAATTCCATATGTTCTTTTAGCCCATTCAATATTTAAATGAACCCCTTGTGCCTGGCCTCCACCTATATTTCGTGTAGGTTTCCAAGCACCATAGTTACCTTTATTAGCTGAAAATAAAATTAATGATTTTTTATTTAATTCTGAATATCCTTTTATAGTAGTAGATTTATCTTTTTTATTATAGTTACCAATAAATACTAATGGAGCAGTTATATTATTTATAGTAATAAATTTATTAAATTTAGGTAGTGTCTTTGGTATTATTGCTCTTTTTTTTAATGAATTCGATTTAGTTACTTTTTTTTTAGCTGATGTTTTTTTAGGTTTTGAACTAGACGTTGCTTTTACTTTCCCTTTTTTCTTGCATTTACCACTATCCCATACACAATCTGTTTGATCATTACATTTTGGAACTTTTGTTTTTCTATATGAAGAACATCCAACCCCACCTTTCATGTTTTTAATTGAACGCATTTAATATAATATATTAATTTATTTTATTCCTATGCATAATTATAATATGTATACATTTATATTATTTTTAGTTATATGGTATATTTATATATCAATGTCTGATTGGATTATTCATAAATATATTATGCACAATGATAATTCTCCTATATTAAGTTGGAGAATAGATCATAGAATACATCATAAAGAAATAGAAGGAACAATTAAAAATAATGACACAGCATTAATATTTTATAATAAAGAAATATTCATAATTGCTACTATAACTGTTATACCTATTATTGCTATATTTATATATTTTAAAATTAACATTTTATATATAATATTATTGATATTATTTCATTATATATGTATTTTTGTAGGAATATGTATACATAATTACGCACATACTAAACATCATAATTGTGATAAAATATTTGATTGTACTAAAATACCAATTCCAACATTTATATAATATAATAAATAATCACCATGAAAATCACCATAAAAATCCTAAAACAAATTTTTGTGTTGTATTTTTAGGATTTGATAAATTAATTAGAACTAATTATTAGTCAATAAAAAGATTTTATATATTTCAATATTTATCTCCTTTTTATTCGAATATATTTCATAAATCACCATTTTGTATCATGTATATTAAAAAATGTAAACAATATATTCCACATTCAGCCGAACCACTTTGATGTGGAGATCATTTTGTAAAAATGTAAATGTTATTTTGTTTTTTTCCTTGTCGTTTAACTCGTTCAACTAAATCCATTACTCAGTCCCATACACAATCTGTTTGATCATTACATTTTGGAACTTTTGTTTTTCTATACGAAGAACATCCAACCCCACCTTTCATGTTTTAATTGAACGCATTTAATATAATATATTAATTTATTTTATTCCTATGCCTTTAATTGATTTATATAATCCAGTATTATAACAATTTCTCTTTATAAGTTCTAATATTTTTGGAGGTAATTTATCTAATTTATTAAATGAGTGTTGTCCATTATAACTAACAAGTCTATAATGATTTCCACTATATGTTACAATTACATATTTTTTAGGTTTAAATTCTGGATTTACTATAATTTTTTCTTCAAATTTATGATTATCTGGCATATCATTCTTATATTTTTCTACAAGAGTCTCTAATGTATCATCACTAGTAACTTCTACATCATGTTTTGTTAAAGCATTTTTTAATATTTTTATTTTTTTAGAAACATCAGCACCACCACCACCAGTATTATATATATCTAAATATTCTCTATCACTAGTTGTCATACCACATATTTTACATGTTGGTAAATTTTGATTTAAATCTTGTCCAATCATATCACCACATTGTAAAATATTAGCATAATCTTTTCTATAAAATGCTTGTTCACTTAATATAATAACTTTAATATTTAATTCTTTTTCTATTATAGAAATTGCCCAAGTATTAGCCCAAAAGGATGGGTTTAATACATATTCTTTATATTTATCAAGCGTATTTATTTTATCAAAATATTTAAATTCACTTAATATATCATTTTGTTCTATTTTTTTAATTTCATCATAATGCTTTTTAATTATTTTTTGATCTGTCCCTTTTGTTGCTTTTATATAATCTCTTTTTTCTTTATCTAAATCTTTTTTAATACTTATGTATAATCCATAATCTCTATCAAATAATTCTTGGGTTAAATATTTTAACAATAATCTACGTTGTTCTAATATATCTTTTCCACCTGATCTTTTTATACTATCAAAAAAACAATCACCATTTGTTGCAGTTTCTATAATTTTATAGTTTGCATCATCAAAATAATTATTTATCCAATTATCTATTTTTTTTAATTTAGAAGATTTTTTAACTAAATTTATAGCTTTTTTCCAGTTTTTTTTGGCTTTAATTGATTTTTTACTATTTATTTTTTTTTTTATAGAACCACTTTTTATCCAAGATATTTCTCCACTATCACTTTTTTTTAGTTCATTACTTGTTCTTAAAATAAATTTATTATTTTTTAATGTAATTCCTCTACATTTTTCATATTTAGTTGCTTCATCAAATGCTTCTTTAAACGTATCTTTCTTGACCATTCTTCCATTTAATTTATAATTTACAGATAAATAAGTATTTTCATATGGACCATTAAAACCTTTTGGTGTAGAAGGAAAAGTTCTATGTGGATTGAATTTTACTTTTTTACTTTTTTTATCAGCATCTTTTTTCTTCCATGATGTTTCACCTTTGGGACTATCTTGAAGACCTTCTGTTTTACCTAATCTTAATGTATATCCACTAGGCGTTAATGTAATTCCAAAACATTGTTCATGTTTATTTGCTTCTTCAATTGCTTCTTTAAATGTTTCTTTTTTAACACCTTTGCCATCTATTTTAAGAGGACCTGCCAAAAATTTTTTTTTATGTGGTCCCGTCCATCCTGTTGGAGCTGGTGGAATTGGAAACAAAGAGTTTACAACTTTATATTCTTTAATTCTTTTATGTGTTTTTTGAGGTTTATGTGTTTTAACTGGTGTTATTTTTTTACTAGGTTTTGTCCAATTTAACGGTTTTGGACAAAATCCAAATGTTTTAGCATATCCTTTATGGGCCGATGATGTATTTATTGAAGTTGCACACATTTTACCATTTGTTTCATCAATATTAAATTTTTTAGATAATGAATTATGATAATTGCATCCATTATATATATTACTATCACTTCTTATTTTATAAGTTTTAATACAATTACCCGCTTTAATTAAGTCATTGTTCCATTTATTATTATTCCAATCAATATTTGAACCATATATATTGTTTATAGTTTTTTGATATAAAATATCATTGAAATTCGTTGATTCTCCTATTTGTTGATTATTATAAATTTTATAAAAATAACTGTTTGCATATAAAAATTTATTTTTATCATATAAATTAATTATTTTATCATCATAGTCTAACCCATTGAGAATTAAAATATGATTATTTACATTATTTTTTTTTTTTATTTTATAATTACCACTAAATATTTGGTTTCTTTTATGAAAAAACATTAATATTTCTTCACTTAAAATTCTATAATATGATTCATAATTATCTTTATTTAATATTAATTTACATTCTGAAAATGGTAATTTATATTTTTTTCCATCAAATTCAACTATTTTAACTTCTTCCTTTCCAACAATTTTACATTTATCAATATCTTTACAATTTGTACTATTATTGTTACATGTTTTTGTATCATTATATAATTTAGGAATACCAAATGTAGATAAATTATCTATTAAAAATTTTACAATATTTAGAATATATATTCTTTTGTCATTAACTGGTATTACTTTATTATTAATAATGGAAATAATATCATCTTTTAATTCTAATATTTTTATATCTTTTGTATTAAAAAAATTAGATAATTCATATTTTAAATTATTATAAATATTTTTTTTTAATTCATAATTATTATTAAATAATTGCTGTATATCATCTTTAAATACATTCGAAAATAAAATATCATCTATATCTAATAAACCATCCTCATCAATTACTTTAAAAGGACTATAATTTTTAGTAGTTTTATATGTATCATTTATTGGAATATAATTATCATTTGTATTAATTAAACAATATATATTAGTATTGCTTTTTACAATTGTATGTATTTTTAATTTGAGCTTGAATTCCTTATTTAATAATGTATACAATTCTGTATATTTTTTTATAGCTTCATCTAGATTTAATTTAGGAATATTTTTTAAATATATATGTGGATAGTCTTCATTAAAATTAAAATCCATTGTAAATATAATAGTATTATCAGTTGTTAAAATACCAATACATTTAAAATATTTATCAATAATAATATTTTTAATTTTAATATTGATGTGTACTTTAATTTCATAATAAGATATATTTTCTTTTGTAGATTCATTTATTAATAAATATTTTAATTTTTCAACTTTATTATAATTAGACTCATTATAAAAAGAATACCCATTATAAACTATATTCTCATCTTTATCTATATCAAATTCATATAATATTTCGAAATGTGATTTATTTTTTAATAAAACTAAATTATCTCTATTATGACTAAAAATATTGTTTATATCATTATTCAAAGGATTTATTAATTTAATTTTATCATTATCATATTCAATTACTATTATATTAAATCCACTTATATTTAATTCTGAATTTTCTCTTGATATTAAATCAATTAATAAATTAATATCTTTATAAATATTTAAATCACATATATATTTTTTATAATTTTCCATTGAAATAAATACATCTTCTAAAAATTGTATGTTACTTTTATTTTTAGTATCAAGCATTAATTTTGCTATATTATCTTTATATAATTCCATCCATTTACTGAAATTTGTTTTATTTATAATTTTAGTATCATCATAAAAATATTTAAATATTTCACCAGCATTTAATGATATATAAATAGTTGGTGTCAAATAATCTAACAAGTTAATTATATATTGTTCCTTCGATATATCAAATATTGATGACATTACATTAAATAATGAATATTTACTATTATTAGTATTTCCTTTTCTTAATATAAAGCAATTATTATGGTCTGTATAGGGAATATTTAAGTATCCTTTACTAATATATTTATTAATATCTATATTAAATAATTTATCTAATTTATCTGGTAATATTCCAAATTTATCTTCATCTAGTTTTTTTTTTTTTGACCATTCTCTAATATAAATTAATGATGCTCTTAATTTATTATTAGATTGATTATAAATTTCGCTTAGATTATCAAAATTACCAAGTTTATCTTTAGTAACAATGTATTTTTTTTTAGTATAATTATTTGTAATAACGAGTCCATTTATAAATGGAATTTTAAGATTTCCAAATTTAGATAAAATAGTGGGTTTATCTTCTGTTATAATATAAAAATTATTTATTTTTGAATTTACTAGCAATATTATATCTTTTTTTTTTAATATTATTGGGTCAACTTTTTTCTTTTCCTCTCCTTCATATACATATATATTTTCATATTCTATTTGTTCATTATGTTTTAATTTATTGTCATCATTTATATTTTCTAAAATATAATTAACATTTTGAAAAAAACATTGATTTATATTTTTTGTATAATCTATATCATGATTATCCATAGATTGAGTTGAATTACAACAAGGCATACATTTTCCTTCTGGATGAGATTTAGAATCTAAAAAACTTACATAACCCGTTTTTTCAGTTCCTTTTAAATAATTTTTCCAGTAAGCTAAATATTCTTCTTGTTCATCGCCCTTTATATCATTTATAAATTGATGAACTTGTTTAAATGTGTTTTTAATATCATTAGTATTAGTATCATCTTTAATTAATTTGTCTATAATATTAGTATCTCCCCAATAATTATCTGTATCAGATTTACGAATTAATACCGTTTCTCCATATTTAATATTATTTTTATTTTTAATAATTTTTCCAGGACAATCTTTTGATGGACATGCTTTTTTTGTGTAATCAATCTTTTCACTTTTTGCACCAGATTTTTTTAATGTATCTATTAATTGTTTTGGTGTAATTGATATTTTACATTTAATACACCAAATTCTAGGACATAAATAATTATTTATTTTTTTTGATGAAGAACCCCATGGAATAATATTATTTTTAATTTCATTATAACCGATTGGATTTTTTTTATTCATATTGTCTAATTCTCTATTATTTATAATTAAAGGTTGTCGCATATTTTGTGCACCACATTTAGTTGTGTATGGTGGATATTCGTCTGTTTTTGTCCATGATAATAATTTACCATCTCTTTTTCGCATATTTGTCATATAATTTCTCATTTTTGTAGGCATAACAGTATCTAAATCACTAATATCCAAAGAATTCGAATTAGAATTATCTCCAGAATCAGAATCGGTATCAGAATCATTGTTTGAATCATTATCAGATTCGGAGTCAGATTCAGATTCTGAATCAATAGTTACTAATTTCTTTTTAGATATCCGTGAACGTTTAAAATTTCTACTTTTCAAAACCTTCGTTTTTTTTGTTTTAATTGGAGTAGTTTTTTTTTTTGTTACATTATATATTATTGTTTCTAAAATGCTATATATCTTATTTATTTCATTCATATTATTCGCATTATTAATAGTAATATGAAATTCATTTGTTTCTTCTCCACTTTCAATTATTATATCGACATCATCTAATACATTTTTACTAGTATCTTCATCAAATAGTAATCTTAATTCGTCTGATTCAATACTTGATAAATTAAATTTCTTTTTAGATTCAGTATCCCATAATTTTATAAATGACCTTATTTCAACTTTTTTTAAATTTAGATAATAATCTTTAATATTATTATAATTTGTATAAGTATTTGTATTTCTAAATTTTATTGTTATTTTATTTTCATCGTTTTCAATAACATATCCAAAACAAAAAAATTTTTCTATATTTTTTTTTAATACTGCTAATGTTATTTTTTTATCATATTCAATTATAAAATTGCTATTACAATTTATATTAATAAACTGATAATTATCATTTATTAAGTTTATATTTGGTTCTATTTTTTTAAATTTTTTTAAAATAGTATTCATTTTATTTTTCATTAATATTAAATCATCATATGATAATTCATATTTTTCAAAATTCTTTTTTTCATATTCTGGAATAAGTAGTTTAATTTCGATTGTGCCATTATAATTTATTATTAATGTGCATATAAGTTTTTCCTTTATTTCCGATAAATCTATTTTTAAACTTAATGTTTCATTTTTCTTTTTATACTTATTTTCTTTCTCAAAATATACATTATTTTTCCATTCTATTAATTGTTTTTTTGATATTATTGGTTCATATTTATTATGTTCATAATTAACTAAATATTGTTTATAATCATCCAAATTATTATTATTATCACCCTTTAATATTGTTTTATAAATAGCATTCGTATTTAATTTATAAAAATCATTCTTAACAAAATCATTATATTTCATAAAAATACATGTGTCATCTAACTCTAATATATTATATAGTTTTTCTAAATTTAATTCTAAATTTAAATTTATATTTGAATATATTATTATATCGCTATACACAACATTTTCCTGTAGTATATCATAATTAGCATTAATTTTTTCATATTCTAATTTATTAAACATTTCTAAATTTTTATTAAATTCTTTAAAAATAATAGAATAATCTTTTTTATTTTCAGGGGGGTTAGTTAATGATTTTAAATTTGGATAAAATATTTCATTAATATTTTTTATGTCATAATCATCCTTATCTAAATCACGAAAATCAATAAAATAAATAATACTATTTTTTATATTATTATAATTTCCTAAAATAGTACTATGTAAATCTATATATGTATCACTTGGATACTTTGAAATTACTGTTTCTAATGTTGGGTCGTAATATTTTATTCCATATTCATTTTGATATCTATATCCCAAAACATTTGGAAATTCTTCAAATAATTTTTTAGAAAATGGTGTTTCGTCATAATTATTTCTAGAATTTATTCCATTTTTTATTTCATCACTCATTTTTAAATTAATAAACCATAAATGTATTGATTCATATGGTATATCTAACAATACATACATCAATTTTTTTATATCTAATATGGTAAAATTTTTAATAGAATAATTAAATAGTTGTGTATATTTATTAGGAGATAAATCTAATCCTTTATAAATAGTTTTAATTAATTTCATTTCATCGCTAGATAATTTATTTGTTATTATTTTTTTTAGTAATTTATCTATTTCATTGCTAACACTTTCTATAAATAAATAAGATTCATTTTTAATAATATTATTAAAAATATAGTAAGACATTAATATATTAAAAGAAAATAAAGTTTAAGTATTTAAAGGAGTATCCGTAATTGTTGTTCCACAATATGCCTCTGGTTTAGTATTATAGTCTTGTTTTTTATATATTTTTATTTTAATTCCTTCTTTTAATAAAAAGCGCATATTATCCCAAAATTCTGTAGTATGACCAATTGATTTAGTCATTAAATGTGCAAGTTCATGTATAGCAACAAACATCATTGTATTTAAATCAACTAATTTATTATTACCACTTTTTGATCGTAAACAAAATACTATTTTATCCCCTTTATTAATAGAATATGATGTGTATTTATTTCCAGGGGAACTTTCGGTTATATTATCAGGTCTAAAATTTTTTTTTAATCTTTTTAATGATGCCTTATGTGTTTCATCTATTTTTTTAGTATCTATTTTTTTAGATACATGTTCTACTAATTGTGTTAATCGTTCTCTAATACGTGATAAAAGAAGTGCGGCTTCTTCTTTATCTGGTAAATTTCTAACTAAATATTCTATATTTTTATGTTTAACATATGTTACATCTGAGGCTTTATTTTCTAAATAAACATAAAATACAGATGCGCAAATTAATATAAAGAAAAATGTTGTAAAATCTTCCATTCTTAATTATATATTATATTATTTTTTTTTAAAATTGATTTAAATTTTACGTGATATAATTATTCAATGGATTCATTACGTGGCGATACACCAGTAAAATTTAATTCAAAAGATGATATCATATTTCAATGTTTAGAATGGATTGGTACAAATGAATCTAAAATAGAATATGATATTAGTACTAAAAAAAATAAAAAAATTTTAAAGCATGTTGTTAAATTATATGGAGTTACTAAAGAAGGCTATTCTGTATCTGTAAATAACAATGAATTTAAACCATACTTTTTTGTAAAAGTATCAGAACATTTTACTGACCTTCATAAAGTTAAATTATTTAATTCTATTGTAAATAAATTAAAAGAAAATGCTAAGAAATTAAGACAATATAATAGTTATGCAGCTGATATAATTTCACTAGAATTTGTAAAAAGGAAAGAATTCTATGGATTTACAAATAACAAATTATTTAAATTTATTAAAATAACATTTCAAAACTCAATCGTAATGAATAAAGTTACTAATATTGTTAAAGAAGGTATTGTAATTCCATCTATTAATAAATCTAAAATCAAATTTAAGATATATGAATCTAACATTACACCATTTATTAGATTTATTCATACTAAAGATGTAAATGCAGCTGGATGGGTAAAAATACCAGGTGGTAAATATACAGTTAATCGTAATAATGATAAAACATCTACATGTCAAATTGATGTTGATATTCATTATGATAGTATCGAATTTGTTGAAAATAATAATATTTCGCCTATGTTAATTGCTTCTTTTGATATAGAATGTAGCAGTAGTCATGGTGATTTTCCATTACCAAAGAAGAATTACAAAAAACTAGGATTTGAATTATATGATAAAATACATAATTTAAAAGATGCTAATAAAGAATCTATTATTAAATTTATAAAATTAGCTTTTACAACTAGTCCAAAATTAAATATTGATGATATTAGTTATGTATTTACAAAGGATGAGGAACAACCTACAGAAAAAGAAAAGATTAAAATGGGACATAAAATTTATGCTATAATGAATACTGATGAAAATTATAAAATCTTAGCAAAAGATTTATTAAAATATTTCTTTCAACGTGAAAAAAATGACATTCATAGTTTTCAAAAAGACTATCATAAACATATTATTAGTATTATTAATGATGCATTTTCTAATACAGGTGCTAAGAATAATAAACATATTAATACTATTTATACAAAAACAGATAAAAAACCACCAAAACGTATTATTGAAGAAGTTTCCAAAAAAGCATTAAAACAAATTTATCTATTATTTAAAAAAATTAAGAAATTATTTCCAATTGATGAATATGATATCAATAATGACACGATTAATGATTTTATAGATATTTATATTGAAAATTATAATGAATCAAATGAACACAAAATTATTACTATAAATAAAGAATTTGAATTTGATGAAGATGATGTATATACCAAAAATATCGTAAATAATATTGGAATGTGTATTAACATGCTATATTCCTATTTTGATGAACTATTTCCAGAAATTGATGGTAGTCGAGATACATATTGTAAACGCATTGTTACACAATTGGATAATGAATTTCCATCTGTAGAAGGAGATAAAGTGATTCAAATTGGTACAACTATACAAAAATATGGTGAACCAGAATGTTATTTAAAACATATAATTTCTCTTAAATCATGCAGTCCTATTGATGGTGCTGTTGTTGAATGGTATAATACAGAACAAGAAGTTTTATTAGCATGGACTAAATTTATTCAAAAATTGGATCCTGATATTGTAACAGGATACAATATATTTGGGTTTGATTACTCGTTTATGTGGGATAGAGCTGAAGAATTAAATGATGATTATCCAGATGAAAATATATTAGAACAATTTAGAAAATTAGGACGTATTAAATATACAAATCGTGATAATGAAAACATTATTAAAAATTCACGGTTAGAAATCAAAAAATTAGCATCTTCCGCATTAGGTGATAATACATTAAAATATATTACTATGGAAGGGCGTATTATGTTAGATTTATTTAAAGTAGTACAAAAAGATTTTAATTTAGTATCATACAAATTAGATTATGTAGCTGAAACATTTATTAATGATAAAATTACAAAAATAGATAAAAATACATTGACTATAAAAGGTATTCAAACATTAAATGTAGGTCATTTTATTACAATTAATTATAGTAATGACAAAAAATATAAAGAAAAGAAATTTAAAATTATTGGATTAGATGACAAAAATAACACTATTAAACTTAATGAAGATATTGAATCTAGTATTCTTGATATGAAACCAAAATGGACGTTAGCAAAAGATGATGTTAGTCCACAAGATATTTTCCGATTACAAGAAGGAAGTGCTGATGATAGATGTATTGTTGCTACTTACTGTATTCAAGATTGTGCTTTATGTAATAATTTGATTGATAAACTCAAGATTATTACAAATAATATTGGTATGGCCAATGTATGCAGTGTTCCATTATCATACTTATTTCTTAGAGGTCAAGGTGTAAAAATCTTTAGTCTAGTATCTCAACAATGTAGAAAAGAAGGATTTTTAATACCATTAATCAAATATAAAAAAGATGAAATATTAGATACTCATGCTAAAACAGATCATCAAGAAAATATGTTTGAATATGGTGATGATGATCAGATTGATGTACCAGAAGGAGATGGTGGATATGAAGGTGCTATTGTATTAAAACCAAAGCCTGGTATTTATTTAGATACACCTGTAGTTGTATTAGATTATGCTTCACTATATCCATCATCAATGATTAGTGAAAATTTATCTCATGATTCCATTATTCTTGAAGATAATAGGGAGTCTGCTAAATATTTAGGTGAAAAAGGTATTGAAGAATTAAAAAAGATTGGATACGGTTATGAAGATATTCAGCATGATGTATATAAATGGATTGATCCAAATATTAAAAGTAAGGGAAAACAAAAATGTGGTGTCAAAGTGTGTAGATTCGCACAACCATTAGATGGTTCAAAGTGTGTTATTCCAAATAAATTACGTGAACTTCTTAAAGCTCGTAAAAATACAAGAAAACTTATTAAATTTAAAACACTACAATTTATTAATTCAAAAGATACTGATAAATCAGGAATGTTAGAAGAACAAGATGATAATTATGTATTAGTGCAGGTAAATGGTGATAAAGAAACATTTAATAAAAAAAGTGTTAAAAATATTAAAGATACATATACTGAATTTGAGAAATCTGTTTTTGATGGTTTACAACTTGCTTTTAAAATGACAGCAAATTCATTGTATGGACAATTAGGTGCGTCAACAAGTCCTATTTTCCTGAAAGATATTGCTGCATCTACTACTGCAACTGGACGTAAATTATTATATTTAGCAAAAGACAAAGTTGAAGAGCATTTTGATGGAGCGGAAATTGTATATGGTGATAGCGTAACAAGTGATACTCCTATTTTATTAAAAAATATTAATACTGGTAATATTATAATTAAGCAAATTGATGATATAAATGATTTAGACTGGGGAGAGTATAATAATTTTAAACCATTTACTGATGATTTATATGACAAACAAAAATCATTTAACTCAAACTATTTAATTCAAACGAGCAATGGATGGAAACCATTACTAAAAATTATTAGACATAAAACAAATAAAAAAATTTATAGAATTACAACACATACAAGCATAGTTGATGTTACCGAAGATCATAGTTTATTAGATATGAATAAAAAACAAATTAAACCTGTTGATTTAAAAGTTGGGGATAAACTATTACACAATTATATAGAGTTTGATATGAATAATGAAATGAAATCTAAAATAACTCTAAAAGATATAAATGAATACAATATATCTTGTCAATCATTAGAAAATAAAAAGGCGTATATATATGGTTTCTTCTATGGTGACGGAAGTTGTGGTGTATATAAACCCAAAAATAATATAAAATATAGTTGGGCATTAAATAATAAAGATTTAGATTTATGTTTAATATTACAATCATTACTTTTAGAAATATATAAAGATGAATTTAAAATATTAGATACACTAAATAGTTCAGGAGTGTATAAAATTGTTCCTATTGGTACAATAAAAAAATATGTTAATGAATATCGAGATTTATTTTATAACAAAGATAAATATAAAATCATACCTGATAATATAATGAATGGTTCATATGAAATAAGAAAAGCATTCTTATGTGGTTATTATGCAGCAGATGGATATAAATGTATTAATTCAAAATCAAAAAATATTATATTAACAAATAAAGGTAAAATAGGTTCATCTATGTTATACTATTTAGTTAGATCTCTTGGATTTAATGCTTCCATTAATACGCGAAGTGATAAGAGAGATATAATAAAAATTACATGTAGTTTTAACACAATGCGTAAAAATGAAAATGAAATAAAAAAAATAGAATATTTACGTAATACTAATTATGAAGAATATGTATATGATATTGAGACTTCGGAAGGTGATTTTAATACTGGATTTCCATTAATTGTTAAAAATACTGATTCAATATTTATCAACTTTAACCCTAAAGATGAAAATGGTAAAATGCTTAAAAATAAAGAAGGATTAGTTAAATCTATTGAAATGGGAGTGCAAGCAGAAAAATATATTAAACCATTTTTAAAACCACCACATAATTTAGAGTATGAAAAAACATTTTGGCCATTTATCTTATTTTCTAAGAAACGATATATTGGAAATAAATATGAATTTAAAACTGGAGAACACGATTATAAAGAAACTAGTATGGGTGTGGTGTCAAAACGTCGTGATAATGCTAATATTGTCAAATATATTTATACTGGTGTAATTAATATTTTAATGAATAAAAAGAATTTAGAAATGTCTATTGAATTTTTGAGAACAGAGTTATTAAAATTATTAAATGGTAAGTTTGGAATGGATATGTTAGTTGTTACAAAAAGTCTTCGTGGATATTATAAAAATCCACAACAAATTGCACATAAAGTATTAGCAGATAGAATGGGTGTTAGAGATCCAGGTAATAAGCCATCATCAAATGATAGAATTCCATATGCATATATAGAAGTAAAAGAAAATAAATTTATATCTGTACTTCAAGGTGATAGAATTGAGCATCCAGATTATATTAAAGAAAAAGGATTAAAACCAGATTATAAATTTTACATTACAAATCAAATTATGAAACCTGTTGGACAAATTTATTCATTAATTGTTGAAAAATTAGATGGATTTAAATATGAAGAAGATTATTATGATAGAAAATATAAATCGTTATTAAATACTTTAACACCACTAAAAGCCCGCAATAAAATAAATGATTTAAGATTCAAAGAAGCATGTGATATTGTATTTGGAGATATACTTCGTGTAGCAGTAAATAGAAAAAATAAAGCGCGTGAAATTACAGATTTCTTCAAAATCTCCAATTAATCTATGATGTAATTGGAGATTTCTTCAAAATCTCCAATTAATTTATAAATTAATTACAAATCTTTAAAAGTTTATTTTATTAGTTATTGTCTATTTGATTTTACTATTTTTTTTTTTTTGTTTTTCCGTTAACACATTTAAATAATTCATTTCTAACAAATCCAGGTTTACATTTTTTTACACATCGACCAGTATTAGGATTTCTATCTTGTTCATGAGTGCATGGTTTTTTTGTTCTTATTTTTTTAGGCTTTGGTTTTTTCTTTGTCGAATTAAATAATACATTATTCTTTCTAGAAATATTAGATTCTGTATTTGAATATTTTGGTGCCTTTTTAGTTATGTTTGAGTGTCTTGTTTGTAATTTGTGTTTCGTTTTATAATCAAATTCTTTCCAAAAATCTTTTTTAAAAGCACCTATTATTTTATAATTGTATATATTTTGTGTATATGCTACATATTTCATTAAATCAATAAATACTGGGTCATCCATAGCATTTTTAATAAACTCTAAATTTTTGACATCATCTTTAATACCATAACTGAATTGCGTTAATCCATATTCTCCCTTTTTATCAACAATAGGATACGTACCATTTCCATTTGACCATATAACTTTTGGAACAAACATTTCATTTTTTGTACTAGTATAAATAAATTTAGGTCCATCTTTTTGTGTAATGGAATTAACTACATAATAAATAAACTTTCCGATTTTTTCTTTATTGGTTGGATATCTAGATTTTTCAGGTCTTGTTTCATAATTATTAGAACTATATAAAATACTTACTTTTTCGCTTCCTTTTATTAATTTATCAAAAATATCAAATTTTCCACTTGGAATAAAATTATAATTATTTAAATCTAACACAATTTCATTTCTATCAATATCGTTAATTTTTGTTTTATTTTTTTTTGTTAAAGTATTTTTCAGACAATAATGATCAAAATTTGTTCCAGAACCACCAAAAGTTTTAGCACCATCATCAAAAGTTCTCATAGTTAAATATTGTAAATCTCTTTCCTGAATTAAATTGAAGATTTTCTTAAAACCACCATCAATATTTCTCCAACCACTAGGATGAACAAAAACTAAATACCCATTTTCTTTTAAACAACCTATAGAATTTTCAACAAAATTAGGCCATATTGATTGTGATTTTGCATTACCAGGTTTTTTAAGTTGATATGGTGGATTTCCCATAATAACATCAAATTTATCTATTTTAAATTCTCTTGTCCATTTTACTTGTTCAGTTAAAAAGTTTGATTTTGAAATATTAGGTTCGGTATTTGAATCAATCATTTTAAATATTTTTCTACAAACCTTGACATTAACTGGATTCAATTCCACCATATAAAGCATATTATTTATAATATGCTTGCTTCTATCTTTATCTTTTGTAATATCTAATTTATATTCTCTTTTAATTTTATCTATATTTAATTGTGATACATCTTTCAATCCTTCCATTAATTTATAGTATGCAACAATAGGATAATTTCCTATACCATTCGCAGGATCAAGCCATTTTAGAGTAGGATCTTTCCAAACTTCACTTGATAATTTTTCTAGCATTTCACATACAAGTTCAACAGGTGTAAATACTTCTCCAAATAATTTTTTCTCGGTGTCTTTTACTGTTAGATATTTTCTTATAATTTCTAAAATATTTTCATCTATACCTAATTCTTTACCTCCACCACCATTTAAATTATTTTTTTCTTTTGGTGTTTCAATTCCATCAACATCTAATACCCCACATTTTGGGACATACTTAGATTCTTTTCTATTCAAACTATCTTTTATCAACATAAACTTATCTCTAATAGTACAATAAAAATTAATAAATTCTTCTAATTTGTGTTCATATTTTAATTTAGTAAGAAATGTGATTAACATACCTCTATATTGATTAAGATTACTTATATTTGTTATTATTTTATCAGGGTCTGTTTCTTCTAAGTTAAAATGTTTATTATTTAAAAAACCAATATGACAATCAATAATAGTTTTATTATTATCACATATAGTTTTAAACATTTCTTGTTTTATATCATATTTTAAAAATTTTAAAAAATCTTCAATATTATTATCATTACAATCACTGCTTAATTCACTATCCAATAACTCTGATTCAAATAGTATAAATAAAGAAAATAAATCTTTAATATATGATATAATTGTATTTATTTTCTTTTTTTTATCAATTTCTTTAGAATTTACATCGTTCTCTGATTGTGTATTATTAAATGTATCAGGTACTAATATATTAGGATCTACTGGTATATCTGTATTAGGCATCAATGGTATTGGTTTTTTTTGTTTACGCTGTTGTTGTTTTCCATCAAATATTAAATTTAAACGTGCTAGATTATCATACAATTCATTTAATAATAATGGATTATCTAAATTGTCTAGAACATCTATAATTTGTTTTTCTTGTGTAACTTCTAATTTTTCAGCGAATGATTCATTCGAATCTAAATTCATTTTTTTAATTAAATTATTGTATATACCAGTCATCTTTTTTGTTTCTTTATACTCAGTTATACCATTTAGATTTAAACTAAATAATTTCTCTATAAATTGTGTTCTTTTAGATTTTATATCTATTTTTTGTTTTCCTTTACTTGTATAATTATTATACTCATACATAAAATTAATAAATCTATCACTTAACATATCAATAAAAAATCCCTTTTTTTTATCTTTTCGTTCTGTTAATACCCGAAACATACTTTGGTATAATGTATCTACCGATTGTATCGGGTCCATATGAATTGCAATATCAACACAAGATAAACTTATACCTAATCTTAATCGCATACCAGTTAAAATAATAATACTTTTCCCTTTTGCTTTAGCACATGCTTCTTGTTCTTCTATACAAGCTGATATACTTCCTTCATAATTACCTTTAACACATTTAGTAGAAATACAGCCAATTTTACTATCTTTTTCATACGATGTAACAGTTAATTTGTCATACGAGTCTCCAGTAAACCCACCTAATGTTGATTGACTATAATCCAATTTTATTTTCGGTAATTGTTGTGAATTGATAATAACAACACAAAAATTATCTCTAATTTTAGGAAATACATCACTTGTTAATAGTTGTGCTAATAATCTGGTGGTTGATTCAATTTGTGTTCCTTCTTTTAAACTAAATAATTCGTTTTCTAATTCTTCAATAGAACCTTTTGTAGAGTGTATCTTTAACTCTAATGCTTTTATTGCTGGGATTTTTGTTTTTCCAGTTTGTGGACATCCAGCTGGTGTAGGTAAAAACCATAATTGACTATGTATTTTTTCATTAACATCAAACCCAAATCTTTGTTTTAATAATTTATCATATATATTTTTACGTATATAGTTAATAAATTTTTTTATAGAATTTTCATGATTAAATTTTTTTTTATTACTTTTAAAAATAATATCACAAATGCTCTGTTTATTTATAAATGTAATATCAGGATCAAATGTATTTTTATCCTTTTCTACAAATTCTTTTTTTTCAAGGTCTTCTAATTCAGGACATAATACAACTAATTCAGGATAAATAGTATATTGCTTAGATAAATGTTCTAATGTTATTCCCTTATTTTCTAGATCAATTATTAAATCTTTTATAATATTAGATTTTAATATTCCTTCATCAATATCTTTAGATTCAGATTCTAAGGTTTCAATAAAATTATCTAATTTATAAGGTTGGTTTATATCTTTCATTAATTGTATATCTTCATACGACCATTGTATCAATTTGGTTTTCCCACCAATATTATCATACTTTAACAAAGGTTTTGCGAATGTGGCTGTAACCATAATGAATGGACTTTCTAATTTTGTATTTAATCTAGATCGTAATAATGGTCCTTCAGTACACCATACATAACGATTAAGTAATACTTTTTGTGCATCGGCTATACTTGCACCTTGATGAATCTCATCGAAAAAAATAATCTTATCTTTCTCTTTTAGTATTTGAATTAATTCAGTATCTTCATCTTCAAGGCTTCTTGGCTTTTTAAATTTTGAAGATTGCCAACCTTTTTGTTGACTAATTAATACAATATTTGATTGTTCTATATCAATTTTTTTATACCCTTCCTTTTGTACATTAACTAAATTATAATTATCAAAATCAGAATATTCTTTAAACATTTCATAAAATTGTTCATTTGTTTCAGTGACGGCACCTAAAAATATAACCACTTGTTTTGGTTGTTTACTAGCAATTAAACCACCTATCATATAGGATTTACCACTTCTAGGAACTGCACCCCAACATATTTTATTATTACCTTTATCAAATTGTTTTAGAGAATAATTAATAAAATATTGTTGATGAAATCTTGGTGTAATATTATATTTAGGTTTTTTTATAGTGGTGCTTCTGTTTTTAATAAATAAATCTATATCATTTTTTTCATTATTTAAATCGTATTTTAAAAGTTTATAATATTTATCTAAATCGCTTATATCCATAATTTCATGCCAACTTTTTGTAATTTGTTTTTTACTTCTATCCATTTTACTTTTTAATAATTCTTTATCTTTTACCAATAACATTATATTAAATTTACCTAATTTAGGTAATGCTTCTATAAATATACTTGGTATATCATAATGCTCTATACCCTTTTCTTTATTAAAATATTTAGCAGAAAACAAAAAATTCTTATTAATATCTTTAGATTTATCAATAATTTTACAATTAGTTGATGAACATGAAGGTATTCCACAATCAACAACGACATCTTTAAATTCACATGGTTTTCTTAAACATTCGTGTCCTTTAACGTTTGGTTCTTTACATTTAGGACATATACTAATATCTTCTACATCTTCATGGGTAAAATAAATATCAGCTATTCCACCAGAATTACTAGCATTTACATATGTTGTCTCTACAAATTTAAATGGTGTTTTTTTTATTATATTATCTTTTTCAATACTATTTTTAAATATTCTGGTTTGTGTTGGTAATTTTAAATTATCATAATTAAAATAAAATATTAATATCCATAATGCCTCAAATACATGAGAATCAGTATTAGATACCTTAGAAATTCCACTTCCTGGATGGGGAAATTGTTTAAGTAAATCAATCACATTATTAGACGGTTGTTTTGATATAATATCTAATAAATCCTTCAAAGACAAACCCTCCTTGAACACATATTTTGGATAATCTTTTTGTTTACATTTACTAATAACTAAATCTATTTTTTTTAATTGATTTTTTTTTTCAATTTTGTCCTTTTCTAATTGCTTGCACATATACTCATATTCCTTTTTATTTTTTTTTGTACGTCTCTGTAATGATGTTGTGCTTGCAGCACCGCTAGAGCTTGTGCTATTAGTGCGTTTTACATTAAATTTTATTTTTTTAGATTTAACTGGTGGCGCAGAAAGATTACTCATATACAATAATATAATATTAAAATAAAAAGATTATGACAATATCATGAAATACGATAAGAGAATGATATATTTACCATCCAATGAATATCATAGTATGAGATGGATAATTTTTTTAATATTCATCGTCGTCATCACTAATACGAGGAGCAATAAAATAATTAATGTGTCCAGTATTCATAATTTGATATGATAATTTAATTGGATAATTTTGATTGATATCAATATTCATATACTTATTTAAGTTTGCTCCTTTTGCAAATGTTTGAAAGTTTTTTAAACTAAATTCAAGATTAATATCTTGTAAATTACTTAATGTTAAATCGTCATTACATAAAATCATTTGAATACCAGTCATATCTCCACTACATTCTAATGAAATATTTTGATTTTCATCATCAATTCTATCTTTAGAAATGCTAATTTTGACATTTTCACCAATATCGGTAAAATCATGAATAATTTCACTAAAATATTTAGATTCAATGTTAATCCCAGTAATGTTTTCACAATCAAATATATTTAATTCATCACAATCAATATCCATGAGTTTTAATGTATAAAATTTTTTATATTTAGCATTAATAAAACTAATATCTAATGTATCTTCTTTATATTCAAAAATTAAATCGTCTTCTACCTTAATATGGTTTAAAATTTTGTTTAATGATACTAAATTAATCCCAATAACAGTTTCACTTTTATCATCATTAGTATTATTATATAATTTGAAAAATGTTTTTGGAAGAAAACAATCAATTAATCCAATATGTGCTTTATCCATAGATAAGATTTTAAGACCATCTTTTGTTAATTTAATATTTGCGGTTTCAATAATATTTGATATAAATGATATGATTGATTTAAAATAACTACTATTTTGTGTTCTAAATCCTATACTTTTTTTATTAAAAAACTTATCATAATCAGCTTCTTCGTGCTCCTCCTCCTCGTAATGAATTCTAAAGTTAGGCATTCTTTATTTTTACAAAAAAAAAAAAAAATAATTCAAATTTAACTTAAAGATTTTTTTTTATGAATATTTAATAATGTTTTTTTCTATGACTCCCGAAATGATTAAAAAAAAATCTT
>Ga0209634_1000512_pt1 | contig 30141 bp, 22 predicted proteins | sample LinPmetageLP40_FD_184043 | JGI IMG/M metagenome (GOLD analysis project Ga0209634, IMG submission 184043) | Marine viral communities from the Pacific Ocean - LP-40 (SPAdes) (version 2) | ecosystem: Environmental > Aquatic > Marine > Oceanic | place: Pacific Ocean | collected 2010-08-26 | reverse complement strand
CGTTGCTCCCATGAGCGACTGCTTATTTTTTGGTGCATGTGAGACTAAATAAATTATAGAAGTAGTAAATTCACCACCGACAGACAAACCTTGAATCATCCTTAATAATACGAGTGTGTAAGCTGCCCAAACACCCCAGGCATTATAGTCAGGCAAGATGCTAACAAAAAAAGTCGGAATTGCCATAGCTGCGACCGACAAATTAAGGGCAACTTTTTTCCCATACTTATCTCCCACATGGCCAAAAATGATAGCCCCGATGGGGCGCATAAGATAGCCAACGGCGAAGATGCTAAAGGCCATTAATAATTGTGCGGTGGGATCGGATTTTGGAAAGAATGCTAGGCCGATGGCTGATGCAAAATAGCCATAAATAGCAAAATCATACCACTCGAGGATGTTTCCAATCAGTGCAGAGGCAATAGGTTTTTTATTAGTTGAAGCCATTCAAAATATTATAGCCTAGCAATTAACTCTCTTAAATTTTTATTAAAAAGAATAACTTAGCGCAACATTAAAGGAGCGCCCCATCGCATAGACTTGGGTGCCGTTAGCCCTGTTGATACCTGTTGACATAGTGGCGCCTTGACCCAAGTATTCACCACCCAATGGATCGGCATAACTCTTATCAAGAATATTTTCTACCTTAGCAATAATAGAAACTGATTTCCATTGGTAAGAGCTGATGAAATCAAACTTAGTGAAACCAGCCGTTTCTCTTTCCTGTCTGGTGCTGTTCACGTCATCCTTCTCATCCACCAAGATCATTGATAGGTTATTACTCCAGCTGCCGACATTTTGGTTAATTGCTACCGTTAAGTTGGGTGGCATCATATTATAAAGATCGGTATCGGCATCTGTATTACGACCTTTTTGATAATTGAATTTACTTAGCAAATTAAAGTTACCAAAGTTTATTGTTTTAAATAAATGCATATCAGCACCCACATCCAAACCATAGATAGTGGCTGTTTGATTATCAAATTTTAAGTTTCGATAACCATCAGTTCGATTAGCAATCAGATTCGCATCAATGAAATCACTGATATAAGTATAGTAAGGGTTTACTTTAATTCTCCAATTTTGATTAGGATCTTTGTGGTTTAGCATCAAGCCAACTTTATGTGCTGTTTCTGGTTTTAGAACAATATCACCTACGTAACCATTTCCATCCCCATAGAGATTATTCATATTGGCCGCCATCGTCCATGTAGACCAGGTGTAGCGTTGATATAGATTGGGGCTTCGTGTTTTCATCGAATAACCCAATTCAACGGAACTGTCTTCTTCCATGTTGTATCTCGTCAGTAAGCTAATATCAATATTTTCATCCGTCTGTTTCTTTTTAGATGCATTAAAAGCGTTCGAGTCAGCTAATTGATTTGAGCCCATCATATTCGTTTGGTTATAGCCATGCACATCATCGGTATCTGTCTGAACAATTCCCAATCTTGCACCGATAGAGGTAATCCAATTTTCTGTCCATAAACTGTCAATCTGCCCATAAACATCAAATCGATTACGCTTACCATTATTAATATTTAGAAAATCATTACCCGTCATCATGCCCGTACCTGAATTTGAATCCCAGGTGTCATCGAGTTGATAGTACTGAATTTCTGACCCGACTTTTAAGGTATCTTGGTCATTTAAAAAAATCTCAGAATCAACAGCTAACCCTGCAGTAAAACCGTCAGCCTCCATCGGCATGCCAAAGCTAGTATTTCCCATATTGGTATAAAAGTATTGCTTATCTGGGCCAAAGTTGTGCTTGTGATTGGTGTCGTCGACATAAACACGCGAGGTTAAATTACCCCAGTCATATTCTCCTTTCTGACTTAAATTAAGTTGGTAGTTTTTGTTGCCCACCGAATCCATTCTTTGGTTATCAAAATTTTCATAGGGACTGTCATGATAGGCTGCGATGACCTGATAAATTTCGTTATCAATAGCTTTAGATATTGAGAGTTGATGATTTTGGTTTTTATAGGCTGATGAACCTACTTCATCTCCATCTAGGTAACCTCGGTCAGGCGCCGCGAGACCCGCCTCCTTAAAAGTACCCCCCGCATAATAGTTATCCGCTTTAACATAAGAGCCGAAATAACTTATCGCGGTATCTTGGTCTGATGTATTGAGTGAAATGTTAGCGCTCATCGCTTTATTATTTGATTTATATTTTGTACCCACTTCTCCAAAAAAAATTGGGTTTTCATCTACTGCAAAAACAGGCTGTACCGTAGCAATCTTGATCACCCCACCAATATTATCTCCCCCTTGATCAACCGCTGAAAGTCCAGCTAATACTGAGATATTTTTTATGTTGACGGGATCTGAATAGGATAATGGTGCGTTCATGTGATTAGCGCAGGAGGCAATTAAATCCATGCCGTCAATTTTGATCTTTATTCGATCGTCCGACAGGCCTTGGATCATAGGCAGACTTGAAAAACCGCCGTTGTTAATGCCATTACCACCTAAGAAATTATTGATGAGCTTACCTGAATCATTACTCATAATCTTTTCATTTCTAGTGACACCTTCACCCAGATTATTATCTGAAAATGGCACCTCATACTCTTTGTTGATATTAATGCCCTCTATACGATTTTCTGCCACCGCTAAGCTGGTAATTAATAAATTTGTGCATACACCTGCAATTATTTTTTTCATTTTTCTTCAATCTCTAATTTGTAAATTTAAACAATTCGTCTTATGTAAAAAAACGAATTTAGGACTACTTTTTAATATAGATTTTTAAGAAAAGTGCGGGGGTGCTTGGGAATAAAAATTTGATGCTGTTTTGTTACTAATAAAGGAAAGATAAACTTTCTTAAGAACAGGTGATTTGCCAGCGAATATTGCAGTGATAGACGATACGTTATAAAAATCTTCATCCTCACCTAGATTGCAAAATGAACAGTTCGTTAAGGCATTCGATACTGAATTATTGTTTCCCTCGTCTGATAAGGCAACAAGTTTAACGGTATTTCCTGAGCAGATGACTTGGTAGTCAACGTCTGCTGCCATGACATTTGAAACAAAAGAACCCGATACAACAAATAACATTGTGACTAAAGCAAAATAATGTTTAATAAGATTCTTTTTTTTCATACGCTCAAGATTATAAATCAAATATTTAAATTCTTAAAATCTAACGTAATGCACTGAGCGCTTGATCATAGTTAGGTTCTTCAGTAATTTCATTCACCAATTCACTATAAATTACTTCGTTAGATTCATTGAGTATGATGACCGCTCTTGAAGTCAGGCCTTGAAGGCTAGAATCTTCAATGGCAACACCATAGTCATTTGAAAACTGACTGATGTTACGAAAGGCAGAGAGCGTTTCTACAGCTTCTGTTTTTTCTGCGCCACAAAATCTTTTTTGTGCAAAAGGTAAATCTGCTGAAATACACAATACAACCGTGTTGTCTAAATTTGATGCCTCATCGTTAAAACGTTTGACGGATAGCGCACAGGTCGGTGTATCGACACTAGGAAAAATATTTAAAATTTTCTTTTTACCGGCATAGCTTTCTAGATTCACGTTTTCACGTTTATTGTTTGCTAAATTAAAATCTTTCACGGTATCTCCAGCTTTAGGAAAGCTTCCACCGATTTGAACTGGGTTGCCTTTGAGTGTAACTTGCGACATTATCTATTCTCCAAAATAATTTAAAATATTTCTTATTTACCAATATTCTATCAAAGCTTATCAGGTAAAATAAATTAATATATGAAAGACGCAGAACAACCAAAATTTATTCATCTCAGATGCCATAGCGAATATTCAGTGACGGATGGTATTGTCAAAATTGAAGAGTACCTAAATCGAGCATTAGAAGTAGATATGCCAGCATTGGCCTTAACTGATTTGAGTAATCTTTTTGGAGCTGTCAAGTTTTATAAAAAGGCGATTGATAAAAAGATAAAACCTATCATCGGTTGCGATGTTTGGTTGCAGAACAAGAAAAATCGTGAACAACCATACCGCACCCTCATATTGTGTCAATCTCAAGAAGGCTATTTAAATTTATCACGTCTTATTTCAAAATCTTTTTTAGAAAACCAGTATAAAGGGCGGGCCGAAGTCAAATCTGAGTGGTTACTCGAAGAATTTAATGCTGGCTTAATAATATTGTCTGGTGCCCTGCAAGGTGAAGTTGGGCAGCTTATTTTGAATGACAAAGTTAAAGAGGCATCAGAGATAACTTTGAAATGGCAAGAAAAATTTGGCGATCGTTTTTATTTAGAGCTTCAAAGATATGCTGAGGGAAAGTTACTAGAAGATCAGGAGCGCTACATCCAACAAGCGCTTCACTTGGCCACTCAAAATCAAATACCCGTTGTTGCCACGCACCCCATTCAATTTATGCAGGAAGGTGATTTTAGAGCGCATGAGACAAAAACCTGCATCGCTGAAGGTTATGTGTTAGCTGATTCTCGAAGACCTAAAACATTTTCACCAAATCAATTTTTCAAAGATGGTGATGCGATGTCATCGCTGTTTAAAGACATTCCATCAGCGATAGAAAATTCTGTAGAAATTGCCAAAAGATGTAATTTTAGTTTTCATCTGGGTGAAACTTACCTCCCAAATTTCCCAATTCCTGAGGGGATTAAGATAGACGAATTTTTAAAATTAGAGGCAGAAAAAGGACTTAAACAACGGCTAGAAAGTTTACCAAACAAAGAAGCCATTGACGAAAAAATATACTTTGACCGACTCAATTTTGAGGTTGATGTGATTAATCAAATGGGCTATGCGGGCTATTTTTTAATCGTCTCTGATTTTATCAATTGGTCAAAGCAAAATAATATACCTGTTGGACCTGGAAGGGGTTCTGGCGCAGGCTCGGTTGTGGCTTTCAGCTTAGGCATTACTGACTTAGATCCCATTGAATATAACCTGCTTTTTGAGCGATTCTTGAATCCAGATAGGGTTTCTATGCCTGATTTTGATATCGATTTTTGTCAGGAAGGGCGAGATCGAGTGATTGATTACGTTAAGGAAAAGTATGGGGCTGAGTCCGTATCACAGATTGCAACATTTGGTACCATGGCGGCAAGGGCTGTTATTCGTGATGTAGGACGCGTCCTTGATCTACCTTTTTTATTCGTGGATGGAATCGCTAAATTAATTCCGATGGAGCTGGGTATCACATTAAAAGATGCTATTGAAAAAGAGAGTCAAATTAGAGACAGAATTAAAAAAGAAGAGGAGGTCAAAGAGCTTTTTGATTTGGCTTTAAAATTAGAGGGCTTAATCAGAAATGTGAGTATGCATGCCGGCGGAGTATTGATTGCTCCTAGCGAAATATCTAAATTTTCTCCTATCTATTGTCAGTCCGAGGGTGAAGGTGTGGTCAGTCAATTTGATAAGGATGATGTTGAAGCCTTGGGCTTGGTTAAGTTTGACTTTTTAGGACTGAGAACACTCACTATCTTGTCAATGGCGTTAGAAAATGCGAATTCCTTGAGACAAAAAGATGATTTAGAACCAATTGATCTTGAAGGGATTCCGATTGATGATACAGCTACCTATGACTTGTTGAAGTCCTCTAATACAACAGCAGTATTTCAGCTTGAATCTAGGGGTATGAAGGATATGTTGAAGCAGGCAAAACCTGATTGCTTTGAAGATATTATTGCTTTAGTCGCTCTTTATCGCCCAGGCCCGATGGACTTGATTCCAGAATTTTGTCGAAGAAAGCATGGGATCGATGCTGTTTCTTACCCACATCCTGCGACAAAAGAAATATTAAAAGAAACTTACGGCATTGCCGTTTATCAAGAGCAGGTGATGCAAATTGCTCAGGTCGTGGCGGGTTATACCTTAGGCAGCGCGGATTTGCTTAGGCGAGCTATGGGTAAAAAGAAGGTTGAGGAAATGGATGCCCAAAGGGCAAACTTTATCAGTGGTGCCACAAAAAATAATTTAAACGAAAGACAGGCTAATGACTTATTTGATTTGTTAGAAAAATTTGCAGGCTATGGCTTTAATAAATCACATGCCGCCGCTTATGCCAAAATTGCTTATCAAACCGCCTATCTAAAAACGCATTTCGCATCTTCATTCATTGCTGCTTCGATGTCAGCAGATATGAATAACACTGATAATGTGCATTTATTATTCGATGACTGCATGAGAAATAAAGTGGAATTGCTTCCACCCAATATAAATCATAGCCAATATAAGTTTGTCACCGTTAACCAAAATCAAATTTTATATGGGTTGGGTGCGTTAAAAGGTTCAGGTCAAATTGCCATTGAAGAAATTCTGCAAGAAAGAAAAAAGAATGGACCATTCAAATCCCTTTTTGATTTCACATCACGACTTGATTTAAGGAAGGTTAATCGCAGAGTCATTGAATCATTAATTAAGGCTGGATCTTTTGATGAGATAGAAAAAAATAGAGCATCACTGTTGGCCAGCATTGGTTTAGCAATAAATTTTGCTGATCAAGCCAATGCAAATATCGGTCAGAATAATCTTTTTGAAGCCTCTGAGGAGCAGGCAGTTGAGCTCATTTCTGTTGAAAGCTGGGATACACAAAAGCAGTTATTAGAGGAAAAAGAGGCTTTAGGTTTTTATTTTAGTGGACATCCCTTTACGTACTACAAAAAAATGATTCGAGAGTTCATCCCAACAAAACTATCGGAACTCACTCCCAGGGAGTCGCCTTATCTTGTCGCAGGAATCATTTCTGATGTTAGATTTAAAATGACGAGCCGAGGGAAGATTGCCATCATTACATTAGATGACTCTGAGGGGAGAATGGATATGGTTGTGGGAAGCAAGGTACTTAATGACTTTTATGAGCTTATTAAAGAAGATCAATTGCTATTTGTTGAAGGTAGAGTCAGTCATGACGATTTTACTGGGGGGAATAGAATTAACGTTATTAAAGCCTTTGATCTATTAAGCATACAAAGCACAAAAGCTCAACTATTAAAAATCACTCTTGATAAACAGGCGAATCCAGACGTCCTTAAAAACCTACTTAAGCCTTTTTGTAATGGTGCTTTTGGGTCTGATATAAAAAAATGTCGAGTAAAAGTTGAGTATCAAAATCAACAAGGAAAGGTTGAATTAATGTTAGGTCCTGAGTGGTCTGTAGCACTTCATGAAGATCTAATTTTTAGTCTTGTAGCATCATACGAAGATGACAACGTTAAAATACTCTATAATTAGCAAATAAAAATTAATATCGTGATTAGATTATGAAGCGCACCTACCTAGAATTTGAAAAACCTGTCGAAACACTTGAAGCTAAAATTTTAAGTTTAAAGGCTGCACATGATGAGCATCCAACCATTGATATCAATAAAGAGCTGATTTCTCTTCAAGAAAAACTTGAAGCAATGCAACATCAAATTTTCGATAATTTAAGTGCATGGCAAATCTCTCAAGTCGCTAGGCATCCACAAAGGCCCTATACCCAAGATTATATTCAAGCAATTTTTAAAAATTTTAAAGAATTGCATGGCGACAGAGCCTTTTCTGATGACCCTGCAATTATAGGTGGTCTAGCAGAGTTTGAGGGGCATTCTGTCATGGTCATTGGGCACCAAAAAGGTCGTGACATCAAAGAACGACAACATCGTAATTTCGGAATGCCAAGACCTGAAGGCTACCGTAAGGCACTCAGGTTATTTAAGCTTGCAGAAAAATTTTCATTACCAATTGTGACTTTGATTGATACACCAGGTGCTTACCCTGGTATCGGTGCAGAAGAGAGAGGTCAATCTGAGGCGATTGCAAGAAACCTCTATGTGATGACTGAGTTAAAAGTTCCTATCATTACTATCGTCATTGGCGAGGGAGGTTCTGGAGGTGCATTAGCACTTGGTATATCAGATTATTTAGCCATGCTAGAGTTTTCAACCTATTCAGTTATTTCCCCTGAGGGATGTGCTTCGATACTATGGAAAAAAGCAGAAATGGCAGAAGTCGCTGCAGATAGCTTGAGTATTACGTCTTCTAAATTAAAAAAATTAGGTCTTGTTGATGAAATCATTTCAGAGCCATTGGGTGGTGCCCATCGTGATTATGTGTTGACTATGAGAAATGTTAAAAAAACTTTGAAAGAAAAGTTGGCCCATTTGAAACAAGTATTAACTGATGATTTACTAAAAAATAGATACGAGCGTCTAACAAGCTTTGGACAACATAGTCAAAGTGAAAAATGAAGATAAAAATGTAGATAAAATCGAGGATAAAATCACCCAATCCTTTCATGGCAATCTAAAACAACCGGGTGAACAAACTGAACTATTGCTTGGTTTAAGTGGTGGTTTAGATTCTTCTGTGTTGCTATTCCTGCTTGCAAAAATGCAAGTCAAGTTTAGATTTAATCTTAAAGCGATTTATATTCATCATGGTCTTAATTCTTCTGGAGATGATTGGTTAATATTCTGTAAGAAAAAATGTGAATCATTAGGCGTTAATTTTTTAAGTGAAAAAATAAAAATAAATCGTGAAAGCGCCCTCGGCTTAGAAGGAGAAGCCAGAAAATCAAGATACGAAGCAATTGTAAAAAGACAAAAGGGAATTGTTGCTCTTGGGCACCATCAAAATGATCAAGCAGAAACTTTATTACTTCAATTATTTAGAGGCTCAGGGTTAAAGGGATTATCTGCTATGCCTGAGTTTGATTCAAAAAGAAATTTTTGGCGACCTATGTTGAATATTAAGCGTCAAACGTTAGAGGTTTATGCAAAAGTGCATAAAATTGAATATATTGAAGATGAGAGTAACCAGGATGAACAATTCGATAGAAACTTTATTCGCCAAAAAGTGTTACCTTTAATTCAGTCAAGATACCCAGCATCAATTGAAACGATTAGTCGCTCGGCAAGTAATATTGCAGAAGGCCATAACTTAAATAATTTAATTGCGATAGATGACGGTAAGAATCATATGTCGGTTGATGGCACATATCTTTTTATAGATAGCTTAAAAAAACTTCCAAAATTAAGAGCAATCAATTTAATTCGATGGTGGCTGTCATTAGGTAATTTGTTAATGCCAAGTAAAAAAAATATGGATGAACTGTATAGACAACTTAAGGATATAAAAAAAGACTCTGCGTTAAACTTAAAAATTTCAAAGGATAAATCTGTTCGTGCATATCATGATAAATTATTTATTGTCAATTCTGAGATTAAGCCAAGTAGTTATAACTTTAACTGGTCCGGTGAAGACGAGATTCATCTTCCGAACAACACTAAACTCCAATTCATCAAAAAAAATAGCGGGGGACTTTCTTTATTAAAGCTTGGTGTTAAAAGTTTAAAAATTAAAAGTAGAATGGGAGGTGAAAAATTAAAGTCTTTTCCAGATCAACCTAGCAGAAGCCTTAAATATTTATTTCAAAATGCTGATATCCCTCTTTGGGAAAGGGACCAGATCCCATTGATATTTGCAAAAAAACAACTCGTTGCGATTCCTAATTTAGGTATTCATCATGAATATCAATCGAGCGAGGGAGAGATAGGATATCAAATCAATTGGTTAAGAGAGTAAATTAGGAATAATTCCTAGAATATATTTAAAATATTTGTGTAAAATGCAACGTTATCAATAACATATACACAAATTAAAAAGAATATAAATAATGAAAAAAATATCTAAATCTACTGGCTTAATTGCTATCACAAGTTCACTTTTTGCAACAGGCGTTATTGCTGGAGAAACAGTGAAAGTTGATAGTATTGAGGTTTACTCACCGACAGCACTGCCTTCAATTGGCTTGCCTGTTAAAGACGTGCCATATGCCATTCAAACAGCGACGGGTGAAGAAATTAGAGAGCAGCCAGGTGTCAGTATTGCAGATTATATGGTTAACAATCTTGAAGGTGTTACGGTTAATGAAGTAGGTGGTAATCCCTATCAGTTAGAAATAAATTATCGAGGTTACAACGGTACGCCGCTTGTTGGTAACCCACAAGGATTGTCAATTTATGTGGATGGCGTAAGACAAAATATGCCGTTTAGTAATAATGTCCTATGGGATACGATTCCTGATTTTGCAATTGATAATATGCAGCTCGTGGGTGGCTCAAATCCTGTCTATGGTCTTAATACATTAGGTGGATCATTAAGTATGCAAACTAAAAGTGGACGTACTTTTAACAAATCGGCTATTGAAGGTCAAACAGGTTCATGGGGAAGAAAGATCGGGCTTATAGAATCTGGCGGGGTATCTGAAGATGAACGTTTTGATTACTATGTGGGCTATGAATACTTTAATGAGGATGGCTGGAGAAAACCTTCGCCAACAACAGTGAATCAGTGGTTTGGTAAAATTGGTTTTGAGGACGACACGAGTAGATATGATTTAAGTTATACAGGCGCTCACAACAGCCTTGTGGGAAACGGGATGGTACCTGATTATCTAATGGGTAGCGATCTGGAAGGTGTACATACACTCATAGATAAAACTAGGAATTCATATAATCAAGTTCAATTAAACGGGACTGAATTTATTACCGATACATTAATGGCCTCAGGAAATGTCTATTGGAGAAACATCGATCAAAGCACTTATAACGGCGACTTGAACGATGAATATTGTGATGATGATGCAATTGAAGAAGGTGAGTGTACAGAAGCGGAGAAGAATGAAAATGAAGGCGTCCTTAATCGATCTAAAACAAAACAGAATGCCTACGGAGTTAATGGACAATTAACATTTGATGATGATTGGCAGGCAAGAAGAAATCAATTAATTGTAGGTGCCTCTTTTGAGTATTCTAAAGTCCAGTTTTCTCAAACTTCTCAAGATATTGCAACTCTTGATCCATCAGGATTCTTTTCTGGTGCTTTAGGAGAAAAAGAGCAAACTACAGGGTTAACAGGCCAAACATATACAAGTAGTGCCTTTGTTTCAAACAATCATGCCTTGAATGATCAATGGAGCATTAACACTGCAGCACGCTATAACTACGTGGATATTGATAATCAGGATACATTTAATTCTTCTACAAGCAGTAGATCACTTACTGGCTCTCATGATTATGATCGATTAAACCCATCAGTAGGTGTGTCTTTTAACCCATATGATAATTTAAGCACTTACGCATCTTATAATGAAGCTAATAGAGCACCTACAAGTATTGAGCTTGGTTGTGCAAACCCAGCAAACCCTTGTACGCTGCCAACACAAATGGCAGACGACCCACCTCTTGAGCAAGTTGTTGCAAAGACATATGAGCTGGGTGCGAGTGGTAAATTTGCTGGCATTTTTGACAGTAAAATGACTTGGAACATTGCGGGTTACAGTGCTACAAATCATGATGACATATTATTTCTTTATACTGAATCAAATTCAACTGCAGGCTATTTTGATAATGTCGAGGAAACAACAAGAAAGGGTATCGACTTAGGGCTTAATACTATTTTTGAAACATGGTCACTGAGTATGAACTATAACTATGTTAAAGCTCAATATGGCACTGATCTTACTTTAATCAGTGAAAATAATTCATCAGCCTCTGATGATCCAGAGGGGGCAATTAGTGTCGAGGATGGTGACTACCTTCCTAACATTCCACAACATAGCTTCAAAGTCAGAGCAGTATACAAACCAGAACCAGCTTGGTATTTAGGCGCAACAATGACCGCATTCAGTTCTTCTTATATGATGGGTAATGAAAACCAAGAACAAGATCCTTCTGTTAACGGATTGCGAAGTGAAGTCCCTGGCTATGCCGTTGTCAATCTAGACTCAGAATATAAATTTTCAAACATGCTAGCGGGTTGGAAAATTTATGCCAAAGTAACTAATTTATTCGACAATAAATATTACACAGGTGGCCGTATCGCTGAATCAAGAGTAAATGCTGATCGATCATTTAGTGACGAAGAAATAGCAACTTCCTCAATGGTTGCTGGTTCTCCAAGAGCAGGCTGGGTTGGATTACGTTACGAATTTTAAAAGTCAATTAATGCAAAGTACAAAAAAGGGCTATAGGCTCTTTTTTATTATTAACCGGTGTATATTAATATTTTAAATTACATTAATTATGAGTCTTAAGTCTAAACTTCTTATTTATATTAACTCTCTCCTATTAATTGCAACATTGATTGGTTTGCTGACTATTTTAATGGTTACCCAAAAAAATGTGAGAGAAGAAGTATTGTCTACAATGACACTTGCTGAATTTGCCATTGAGCAAGGCGTGAAAAAAAACCCTGATTTTTATTTATTTCAAAGAGAAGATAATGATTTAGGTATTTCAGAGTTATCAGAAATTCGCCACTTAAAAATTCAATTTTTTAATAATCAAGATATCTTACTTGAAGAAACATCAAACACTTTTAATGATATCCAGGCACCACCTTATTGGTTTATTTTCTTAATTGAAAAATTATCACAGGAGATTTTTTTCTCAAAAATTAATATTGATCAAAGAGGGGAGATGAAGGGATATATAGTAATTAAACCTGAACCTATCTATGAGTATGCGGAAATATGGCAACAAATAAAAGTCGGATTATGGATAATAGGTAGTTTCCTTATTCTAATAAATATTGTTGTCCTAATTCTTTTTTCTCATATGATAAAACCGATAAATAAAATTATTGAGGGCTTTGAAAAACTGGAAGCTGGAAACTACAAGTCAAAAATTAATAAATCAAACATCCTTGAGCTTGATATTATTGGTAAAAAATTTAATAGCATGATTAATAATCTTCGACAAAGTAATAATAAGATTCATAAGTTAAGTCAAAACCTAATTAATGTACAAGAACAAGAAAAAAGTGAGTTAGCTAGAGACCTTCATGATGAACTTGGACAATCCTTAACTGCACTTCAGGCAGAAGCAGCCTCAATCTCAAAATCTACAAAAAAATCATCGCGTGATGATGCCATTTTTAATGTTATTCAGTTATCAAAAAATATGATGCTTTCTACTAGAGAAATTATAAAAAAATTGAATTTAGGGTTGATTGAAGACTTAGGCTTTGAATCTGCATTAATTGAATTATTTGAAAATTGGAAGAGACGATTTATGGGCGTTAAATTTGAATACAAAATTGAGGATAAGGCTTTAAGAAAAATAACAAAGCAAGAAACAGCACATTTATATAGAATTTTTCAAGAGGCATTAACTAATATTTCAAAACATTCAGAACCTAAAAATATTAAGATCACTATAAAGTCTTTAGATCGAGGTAATAAAACTAGAATTTTGATAAGCAATGATGGTATAAAGAGCAATTTAGAAAATAACGAAGGATTAGGTTTAATTGGTATTGCAGAACGTGTAGATCAAATTAATGGAAGTTTAGAAGTGATTAAAAAGAAGTTCTTTAAAATAATCATTAAAATGGGTTAGCTTGATGACAAATTTATTAATTGTAGATGATCATGAAATAGTTCGTTCTGGCATTAAACGGCTTGTCGAAAATAATCCAAAATTAAATATTGTTGCCGATTTAGGATCAGGTGAAGAGGCCTATAAATTTCTTCAAAAAAATACAGCAGATTTAGTAATTATGGATATATCTATGCCTGGAAAAGGAGGTATAGAGACAACAAACCAAATAAAAAAAAGGTTTCCTAAAATTAAAGTTCTAATGCTTTCGATGCATGATAATCCTATGATTATAGATAAAGCCATGAAGGCAGGCGCTAATGGATACATTCTTAAGAATGATTTATCAGATGATTTGTTAGATGCAATTGAAAAAGTCATGAACAACGAAATCATTATTTCAGCTTCAGTAGACAGAAGCGATATTGATGATTCAAAAATTAAAGATCTAAATAATAAAGAATTTGAAATATTTAAGTCTATCGCTTCAGGTGAGGAGCTGCTAACAATTGCTAAAAAATTAAATATTAGTTACAAAACTGCAGCAAACTATCAAACATCTATCAAGAGCAAGTTAAGTATTAAAAATACACTTGATTTTTATAATCTTGCTAAAGAAAATAAAGTTTTATAATTAAAATATTCTTTTAAAAATCTATTGTTATAATTTACCAATGTCACTACCGGTCTGTTTATGAAAATTGGAACACCATTAAGTTCGTTTGCAACAAAAGTTATGTTATTAGGCGCAGGTGAGCTAGGTAAGGAGGTTATCATTTCATTTCAGAGGCTTGGAATTGAGGTCATTGCAGTTGATCGATATAATAACGCACCTGGTCAGCAAGTTGCACATCGCTCTTATGTAATTGATATGACGAATGAGAGTGAATTGCGAGAAGTTATCCAAAAAGAAAACCCAGACTATATTGTCCCGGAAATAGAGGCCATTAATACAGAATTTTTATCCGAAGTAGTTAGTGAAGGACAAGCTAAAGTTTTTCCTAGCTTACGTGCAGTTCAGTTAACTATGAATCGTGAGGGGATAAGAAAACTTGCTTCAGAAGAGCTAGATTTACCGACCTCAAATTACGGTTTTGCAAGAAGCTATAAAGATTTAAAAAACCTAATTTTAGAAAAAATTAATTTCCCATGTTTTGTTAAGCCAACAATGTCCTCCTCAGGCAAGGGTCAATCTTTAGTAAGGTCTGAAAGTGAAATTGAATCTGCATGGAATTATGCTGCTAGCGGTGGTCGCGTAGATCAAGGCATCGTCATTGCTGAGAGTTTAATTGATTTTGATTATGAAATAACATTACTGACGGTTAGATCGAAAGATTCTAAAGGGAATACTTGTACTAAATTTTGTGACCCAATCGGTCACCTTCAAGAAAATGGAGACTATATTGAAAGTTTTCAACCACAACCTATGAGTAAAAAAGCTTTGGATAAGTCAAAAAATATTGCTAAATTAATCACTGATGCTTTAGGTGGTCTCGGCATCTTTGGTGTTGAGTTATTTGTCAAAAAAGACGATGTATGGTTTTCAGAAGTCAGCCCAAGACCACATGATACTGGGATGGTTACCATGGCATCTCAAACACAATCTGAATTTGAATTGCATGCAAAAGCAATTCTCGGTTTACCTGTAGATACATCTCTTTTAAGACCAGGGGCAAGTAAAGTTATTTATGGTGATCATGATGCAGATGAAATCTATTTTGAGGGAGTGGATCAGGCTCTCCAAATTCCTGGTATTGATATTAGGTTATTTGGTAAACCCAAGTCATTTAAAAAAAGAAGAATGGGTGTTATATTGGCATCATCAGACACTATGAAAGCAGCTATTAATAATGCAAAAAAAGCTTCCTCTAAAATTAAAATAAAAATAAAGGCTTAGAAAATTGAAAAAAATATTATTAGTTATCGCCTTACTCATTGTTATTTTAGGAGGAGCAACTTATTGGTTTTTTGATAATTTAGATAGCCTCATAAAAAACTATATGGTGGAATATGGATCGAAAATGACTCAAACAGACTTTGAGGTCCATTCTGTTAAGACTGATTTAAAAAAAGGTGAGATTACAATAAATAGAATAGGTATTGAAAACCCTAAAGGGTTTAGTAATAGTGAAGCTTTTGAAGTAGAAAAGGTTTCGGTCATTATTAAAAAAGAATCATTAAATCAAAATGTAGTTGAGATCCCACTTGTTATAATTAAGAATCCAGAAATTATTTATGAATACAACGGTAAAAAAACAAATTTTGATGTTCTTAAAAAGAATATACAAAACTATCAATCCGGAGATAGTAATCTAATTAAAGATAATAAAAAAATAAGCAATAAAACAGAAACTAAAGAAACCTTAACTAAAGATAAAACAAAAACCTTTTTCATTAAAGAATTAAAAATCATAAATCTTGAAATAAAGGCAAGAGTAAGCTCTGTTAAGAAAGATTTTTTAAATAAAAAAATCCCGTTGATTACGATTAAAAATATTGGATCAGAAGCGATAGGGGCGTCACCAGAGTTTATTTTAGAAAAAATAATATTAAATATAGATAATGATTTAAAAAATATTTTAGACATTAAATCACTTAAGACGGATATTAAGAAGAATTTAAATAAACTTCTAGATAAGTTAAGTGGTAAGCAACAAGAAAGTTCTAAAAAAGAAAGTATTGACCAAAAAAAAATTATCAAGAATCTCAAAGATTTATTCTAATACTTACATGGCAAAAAGTTAATCTAGCTTCTTTGTGCTAAAATCGCGCGTCTAACAACGAAAACGGTTACTTATCGATGAATCAAAAGCTAAGAAATATTGCAATTATTGCCCATGTTGACCATGGTAAAACTACACTTGTCGATAAATTATTGCAACAATCAGGTACATTTGCTGAGCATCAGCAGATGAGTGAACGTGTCATGGATTCAAATGACCTTGAAAAAGAACGTGGCATTACCATCCTATCTAAAAATACGGCTATTAATTATGAGGACCACCATATTAATATTGTGGACACTCCAGGGCATGCCGATTTTGGAGGTGAAGTTGAAAGAGTTTTGGGTATGGTTGATGGGGTTGTTTTACTTGTTGATGCCGTTGACGGCCCAATGCCTCAAACACGTTTTGTCACCAAAAAAGCATTGGCACTTGGTCTAAAACCTATCGTTGTCATCAATAAAATAGATCGTCCAGGAGCAAGAGCGGATTGGGTAATCAATCATACGTTTGATCTATTTGCTAATTTAGGTGCGACCGATGAGCAACTTGATTTTCCTGTTGTCTATGCATCAGCTTTAATCGGCTATGCAAAAATGAAAGAAGAAGATGAAACAACAGATATGACTGCACTTTTCAAGACCATCTTATCTCATGTTGAACCACCCGACGGTGATGTAAAAGCTCCCTTACAGTTTCAAATATCTGCGCTTGACTACTCCTCTTATACTGGAAGAATGGGGATTGGTCGAATCCGTAACGGAATCTTAAAGCCTGGAAGTCCTGTGGCAATCATGATGGGTGATAAGAAAGTTGGACAAGGGAAAATAAACGAGGTGTTTGGTTACGAAGGGCTTGAAAAAGTCATTGTCAAGCAAGCCGAAGCTGGGAACATCGTAATCGTAACCGGGATTGAGGAAATTGGTATTGGTGTTACGATTGCCCAACTTGATAATCCTATAGGTCTTCCAATAATTCCTATAGACGAGCCAACATTAAATATGGACTTTATGGTCAATACATCACCGTTAGCAGGTAAAGAAGGTAAGTTCGTTACAAGCCGACAAATCAAAGAGAGATTAACAAAAGAATTATTAGTCAATGTTGCACTTAGGGTAGAAGATACCGAAGACGCAGACGTTTTTAGAGTTTCTGGAAGAGGGGAACTCCATTTAACAATTCTCTTAGAAAATATGCGAAGGGAGGGTTATGAGATTGCTGTTGGAAAACCACAGGTTGTATATAAAGAAATTGATGGAAAAAAATGTGAGCCCTATGAAAATCTAACTGTTGATATCGAGGATGAGACTCAAGGCGGAGTTATGGAGGAATTAGGTCGCCGAAAAGGTGAACTGACAAATATGGAGTCTGATGGGCTTGGAAGAACTCGTCTTGAGTATACTATTCCTGCAAGAGGCCTTATTGGGTTCCAAGGTGAATTTCTCACTATGACTAAGGGGACTGGGATTATGTCTCATGTTTTCGAGGAATATTTACCTGTAAAGACAGAAATTCCTGGAAGAAGAAATGGAGTGTTAATCTCTTCTGAAAAAGGTGAGGCGGTGGCATATGCTTTATGGAAATTACAGGATAGAGGAAGAATGTTTGTTCACCCAGGAGATAAGCTTTACCAGGGCATGGTAATAGGAATTCACACAAGGGATAACGATTTAATTGTAAACCCAATCAAAGGAAAGCAACTTACAAATGTAAGATCTTCTGGAACAGACGAGGCTGTTAGGTTGGTTCCGCCAATTCAGATGAGTTTAGAGTATGCGGTTGAATTTATTGATGATGATGAATTAGTTGAAATTACGCCTAAATCGATTAGGATTAGGAAGAGATACCTCATTGAGCATGAAAGAAAACGAGCATCTAGAGAAGCTTAATCTAGCTCCTGAGTCGTAATATAATCCTCATAATTACCTGTGTAATCGATAATTTTGTCAGATTTTATTTCAAATATACGGGTAGCTACAGAGCTTACAAATTCACGATCGTGGGTTACAAAAAAGACGGTACCTTTATATTTATCTAAAGCAGTATTCAATGATTCAATAGATTCCATGTCCATATGATTGGTAGGCTCATCTAAAAGCAAAATATTATTTCTTTCAAGCATGATTTTTCCAAATAACATTCGTCCTTTTTCACCTCCTGACAATACCTTCACTTTCTTTTTAAAATCATCACCAGAAAATAATAAACGACCTAAGATACCCTTAATGGATTGATCGTCATCTTGAGCTTGTTTGAAGTAATTTATCCAATCAAATATAGAGGTATCTTTATCAAACTCGTCATTATGATCCTGCGCAAAGTAACTTATTTTTGCCTTTTCTGCCCATTTAACAGAACCTTCATTAGGACTAACTGTATTCGCAAGTATTTTAAGTAAAGTTGATTTACCAATACCGTTCTCACCAATAATGGCAACTTTTTCACCCGCCTCAACCATAAAATTAACATTGTCGAATAATGGTTTTTCATATGCATGACTTAGCTTATTAATGGTAAGTGCTTGGCGGTATAATTTATCCTTCTCTTCATATTCAAAGCGAATAAAAGGATACTGTCTGCTTGATGGCTTCATATCTTCAATTTTTATTTTTTCAATCTGTTTAGCTCTTGATGTTGCCTGTTTCGCTTTAGAAGCATTTGCTGAGAATCTTCTGACAAACTCTTGAAGTTCAGCAACTTGTGATTTAGCTTTTTCATTCGCTTTTAGTTGTTGTGATTTTACGGTTGCACTTGCAGCCATAAAGTCATCATAGTTACCAGGATAAACCGTTAGCTTTTGGTAATCCATGTCGGCTGTATGGGTGCAAACTTGATTTAAGAAGTGACGATCATGAGAAATGATAACCATAGTTGAATTTCTTGAATTAATAATCTTTTCCAACCATCGAATTGTATTAATATCTAGATTGTTGGTAGGTTCATCGAGTAATAAAATTTCTGGATCTGCAAACAACGCTTGAGCTAATAAAACTCTGAGCTTTAATCCAGGGGGAATTGCATTCATGGCTCCATCATGAAAACTATTTTCAATACCTACTCCATCTAGTAGTTCTCCGGCTCTGGATTCGGCTGTGTAACCATCATATTCGGCATAAACTGTTTCTAGTTCAGCAGCTTTCATATAATCTTCATCAGTCGCATCTGGGTTCGCGTAAAGTTTATTTTTTTCCTCATTGGCATTCCACATTTTTTCATGACCCATCATTACAACATCAAGAACTCTAAGTTCTTCATAAGCGAACTGATCTTGCCTAAGCCACGCTACTCTTTCATTAGATTCTATTGCAATTGATCCAGAAGTTGGCTCAAGCTGCTTAGCTAGAATTTTCATAAATGTTGTCTTACCACAACCATTTGCACCGATGAGGCCATAGCGATTCCCATCTCCAAATTTAATTGAGATGTCCTCAAAAAGAGGTTTTGCTCCAAATTGCATTGTAATATTATTGGTAATAAGCAAATCTGTTGACCTTTCTTTTGTGATAAGTAGTTAGAAATTTAAGATTTTAAACTTTTTGGTGTTTAAAAATTTTTAAGAATTATAGCTTGTACTGTATGTTTACGATAGTTAAAATTTCATTTCCTAAGGGCTTCTTCCAAACAACTTCATCATCTACAGAGTTTCCTATCAAAGCTTTTGCAAGGGGCGAGTTGTATGCAATCTTATTTATTTTTACATTTGCTTCGTCTTCTCCGACAATTTGAAAGTTCAGGATATCCCCTAATTCATTTTCGACATCCACCAAGGCAGAAAAAAGAACCTTCTTTTTGTCTTGTTGATGAGGATTTACCAAAATTGCTGATTCAAGGCGATTGATAAAATACCTAAGATCACGCTCCAACCTCAATTTTTTTTGCTTAAGGATAGAGTCGCTATTAAGAGATGATTTCGCTCTTTCTTCTTCTAAGATTGCAATTTTAACTTCTAGTTCTTTATGGCCATTAGGAGTCACATAGTTTTTTTCAGAACTTATAGGACGTTCAGGTATATCTATACCTGCATGCTCTAAATCGTCTTCTTTTACAAAGGCTCTGCTCATTTTTTGTTATAAATCAATATTTTAAATTAAATTATATGTTATAAATTATGACCTTAATAGCCATTTACATAGTAATTAATTATTTGTAACTCTAGCAATATTTTTAATCCTCATTTACGTTCTCAAACTTAACTTTACAGGCCTCCAGTTTTTTTTGAAAATCAGCATAGCTCGTTGAAACAGGAAATTGTGGATAATCACTGATAACATTTTTTGGTGGATTAAATAAAATACCTTTATTGGCTTGTTTAAGCATTCCAATATCATTATATGAGTCGCCTGCAGCAACAATTTTAAAGTTTAATTTTTGTAGGGCTTTCACTGCCTCTTGTTTTCCATTTGGTTGCCTCAAATTGTATCCTACAATCGAATCATCACGATCAATAACTAATTGATGACAGAAAAGCGTTGGATAATCTAACTGCTTCATTAATGGACTGACAAATTGATAGAAAGTATCTGAAAGTATTATTACTTGAAATTCTGATTTTAGCCACTTATGAAAATCAATCGCTCCATCAAGAGGATTAAGCGTACTAATGACTTCTTTTATATCCTCAAGTTTGAAATTATTTTCTTTTAGTATACTGAGTCTTTTAGTCATTAATTCATCATAATCAGGAATATCTCTCGTTGTTAATTTTAGGTCTTCAACTCCTGTTTTTTCAGCAAATTTAATCCATATTTCTGGAAGTAATACACCTTCTAAATCTAGACATGCAATCATTCAGTATTTGTCCTTTTTTTAAATTATTTTATTAAGTAAACTTTGTAAATAATTGATTATATTATTAATATTTTATAATCATGTTTCTTAAAATTTTTAATCTTTCTATAGACGCACTTCGCATACTTACAAACTCAACATGATCGTAACTGTGTTTGTTTGGGTTTAATTGTACACCCCAAAGTCCACCTATTTCATTTGGAATACCTGAATACCTGATATCAATAATTTGATTTTTATTTTTTGGATTAACCGCTAGAAAATCATTGCTAAACCATCTAAATCTTTCTACATCTTTATATTGTTGTGATTTCTTTTTTAGCCATGGAAAATCTTCTTCTATTTTTAATTTTTTAATACTCTCTCCCTCAATTATTTTACCAAAAAGTAAGTTTGCAGCATCTACATGAAACTGATCATTAGTTTCATATATTATTTTCCATAGAATTAAATTCCCAAAGCTTGGCTTTGCTTCTACCCTAGTTATATTGTGGCCTCTTTTTTCGGCAATCTCTTTTCCTATATTTATTGCTTTATTATGTAAATAGATTCCCAGTAAAAGGTAGGTGATGGCCCATACTATAGCTACTTTTGAATAAATATTTTTTTTCTTTACTGTTGCGAGCACTACAAATAGTATTATTGGTAGGGTGAATAATGGGTCAATGATTGAAATATTATTCCATGCAATCCTTACATTACTAAAGGGCCAAAAGAGTAGGGTTCCATAGCTTGTACATGCATCAATTAATCCATGTGTCCCATAACCCAAAGTACAATAAAGCCATGTGTTCTTGAAACTAAATGGACTAATTTTTTTAAAAACTACAAATAAAAAAATAGCACATATTAACCCTCCAAAAGGTATAAATATGATTGAGTGAGAAAATTGACGGTGATATTCCAAGGATAGAAGTGGGTCAGAGCTTGAGCGAATGAAAATATCTAAATCAGGTGCCATTCCAGATAAAAATCCAAGCAATGCAACAATCCCTAGGTTTTTCTTAGCTAGCGCTTGCGGGAGAACAGCTCCAATTGTACCTTGTGTTATAGGATCCATATTTAAATTAAACTATAAGAATGTTGCTTGTAAAACTTAGGGCAACCTTTTTTAAATTTCAAAACTAGATTTATTCGGTAACAGTGTTTCCATTACTTCTCTAACTGACTGCAACCTCTCATCCAAAGCATCTGCATCGTCACAAGTATCATTAATGCAAAAAAATGGGAGTTTACCAAATTTTTGAGTTAGTAATTCTAATTCAGTTTCAATTTTATCTGATCCACTTTCAATATATAAAAAATCTGAATGAATTATTTCCGCATATTTATTGTATTCAAGCCATCTTGGTACTAAATCACCAATAATCCCAGGCGTTCTCCATGTTCGAAAATTTTTCTCTCTTATTTTTTTATATAAAGCTATGGCTTGCTCTTCTATCTCAAATAAAAGGGATTTTTTATAAGGTCTTGGTGCATGAGCTAAGGGTATATTTCGATGTATATAGCTTTTATATTTTTGTTTTAGCCATAACTTTGATTGTATGGAGGAATTGATTGGGGATAAAAGCATTGATTGCAACTTTCTATACTCGTTATGTGGTTCGTTAGCATAAAAATACTTTAATTTCTTATCGAACCACCAGTTTTCATCTACGGGCATTCCAAAAAATATATCATCGTTTAAATAAAAAAAATTTTCAGATAAGTTTGGTATGTAATGGATATAAGATTCAATATGAGCGGAAGCAAAAATTGGGTTTATTCTTTCGGGAATAATTTCATTATGATCAATAATGGTTACCTTATTGCTTTCTAACAACCAGCTGGGCTTTTGATTATCTGTAACAATATATACATGGCCGTGCTTTGGAAAAAATTTTTCTAAACATCGAAGGTTGTAAAGAAGTTCATCATTATCACGAAAACGACCATCGGTATTAGCATAAAGTGCTATACCATCTCCATTTTTTTTTAAAAAATACTCAAATGAAAGCTGTCTTTTTGTCTGCCAATTCTTATCACTTGAATCCACCCACAAATAAACAATGTCGATTTCTAATTTTGAATTTACCATTTATTGGATTATTTGGTTATAAATTTTTTTCATTATATTAGTTTAATTACCATACCAAGTAATTGGTTAATATTTGAATTTGTGAAAGAACAGTTTTTAAAGGGACTTTACAATTTAAAGAAATTCTTTTTACGAAGACTAACGATATTTAAAAATAATATATATGAAGTAGCTAATAAACCACCCAGTAGAAAAGAGGCTACTGTATATTTTTTAATTTTGTTGGGGGGGGTAATTTCGTTAGCAAATCGGTTAATGAAAACCCAGGTCTGTTCATTATCATCTTTTAAAGATGTTACCAATCTTCGTAAATGTACTGTCTTTAAATTAGATTCCAATCCTTCTATCTCCATTGATGTTTCTAGATAACTATCTGCCATTAAAATAGCGTTGTCCTTAGTTCTTGATTGTAATGCAATAATTTCATTGTTTATCGCTTTATATCCACGTAAATAATATGGAATTTCATCAGTTCTTATACTTAATGACACATTGTTTTTTAACATTTCCTGACGTGCATCATAACTAAGGGAGTTTTCATTAATTTCTAAGGAAGTCGCTATTTTTGATTGTTCTTTCAAAAATATAAGCTTTTTATTTACCGATTTTTCATATCTTGTTGAAATTAGATTTATTTCAGCCTCTTTGGTTTCTATAGAAAGTTTATTTCTTTGATCAATTTCATATGCTAGTTTCTCAATATCTGACGACAGATCTTTTTTAAGAGTAGCTAAAGTTTTTTTTATTGCTTTTTTGAGCAACAGCCCCCCTTGATCAAAATCTGGCCATTCAAAAATTGCATTCCATCCGCACATCATATAAAGCGTAAGTGCTTTTTTTAAAATTTCTTTACTACAGTTTGTATTTGCGATTTGAAAGGATTTAGTAAGGTTATATAAAATCAACTCCTGTTGATTTTTATCTAAATTAATGAGGCGTTGCTGAACAAGCTCATCCTCTAATAATACTGACCTCATAACAGCGCCTTCATTAAATACCTCAACAAATCTATTAAAAATATTGTCTGAATTAATTTCAGGGATTTCACTGGATATTATTTGATTTAAAGAAATATAGCTTATAAATCTGGATGAATCCTCACTTTTGACTTTTAAAAAACCTTTAGCTGATTCTTCTTGAAATGAATTATAAATGATTGGTATTAAAGCAAAAGAGATTGAAATTAAAATAATTTTCCACTTTCCTTCCCAAATTATTTCAAATAAGTAAAACCAATCTATTTCATCATCATCTATTTTTTTTAAATTGCTATTCTTCATATCTTTTCTCTTTTTTATATAATGTAAGTTTTTACTCATGACAATAATATATTATTAATTGCTAAGTTCATCAATTTCTTGATAAATTTTATGTCAGCAAAAAAATTAATAAATTATTACTTTAATTTCATTATACCAACCTTTATATTCGTCATTGAAAGTCAGCCAATATGCATCACTGGGTAATGGTCATGAATGCCTCGTAGCATCAACTTACTAATCAGTTAGAACAATATTGAAGTTTTCGCTTAAATAATCTAGTTGCTGCTTGAAGCCATCCAACTCCATCCTTTAATGTCAGGAAATTGACACCCATTGATTGGCCTTACATAGTGGCACATGATAATTATCAATTTACTCAACTTCCAAGTTCCTCATTTCCATCAATACATCACATATTATTCCTAAAGGAGATTTAACCTCTCCAGCTGTTAAAGAGGCTGTCTGATCTGTTTTAAGGACAGGTAGTCTTTTTATGAAGATATTGGCTTTACTATTTTCAGCCCCAAGGATTTTCGCCTGTTGCTCACCAGCTCTTTTTGCATTTATGTATTCGGCAAAACCTTTTTGTTCGGTTTCAATAAAGACTGTCGAAGGATAAAAAACATAAAATGGATAATGAATACATTTAGAAACCATACTCACCAATCTGCAAAAAGCAGTTACATATACCAAAAAATATTCATCAAATAGCTCCGCATTATAACTTTGAATGTTATTACGAATAGCCGATGATGAAAAATAGTAAATGTGAGTGGGTTGAAATGATTTTAATAAAGAATCTACACCATCAAGATTATTTACATTCAATCTCGACTTTTTACAAACTCCTCCAATGCGATTTATCGCTTTTTGAACTTTATCAGCATCACTCTTTCCTTTCACATATGTGATATGGACTTCACCTCCACCTACTGCCAAACACTTTGCGGCAAGCTCCCCCAATCCTCTAGACCCACCGATAACCAAAGCTCGCTGACCACTAAATACGTTAGGCTCTATGACTCTTTTTACCTCTCGAATAGTTGCTTGTTTTACCGGCGCAGGACGAAAAAATGAGTTTATTTCAGCAAAAATATCTTGTCCTTCCAAACTAATTTTTATTGGCATCTTCGGCGAAATATGCCGTGTGACCTTCCAAGAAAGAGGGGCACTACATTGCAATCCAAATTTTAAATCTAGCCCAGTAAAAATCGAATGTAATCCCGGCATAGACATGCCAACTAGCCTTGATAACGCCATGATTGTTGCAACGATATGTGCACCAAGCATACATTTTGCTTTTGGAAATTTTCGATCAAGGTCTTCTTGAGCAGCCATTATTGACAAGGTCCCACACTTACCTTTAATTTCAGAAAAACTATAGTTTCTTATACTTTTTTTTGCAGGGCGTTTGCAGTTTATCGGCTTAGTGTTTGTAATCCCGTTGCCGAGCAGAAGTATGCTTGCTACCTGTCCGTATTTATTGCGCGCGGTAATATGTGTCTCATTTGAGTCAGCTTCATAAAAGAACTCAATCAACTCACCTTCAAGGACTGGTTTTTGAAAAAAAACCTTAATTTGCTTTGGTATATGAGAGTGTGTTTGATAATAAAGATCTAATGCAAAAAGCAAAGTGTACATACCATGTACTGTTTGTCCGCCTGTAATTAGTCGACGAGCAAAAACAGGGTCAACATGCATAGGATTGAAATCACCGGATGCCTTGGCAAATGATTCAATATCCATTTGTTTAAAAATATGACTTCCTAATTTACTCATAAATTACTTACATCATTGGGTCTATCTTGATCGCCATCGGCACGACACACAATGAACGATTCATCTAAGCTTCCTTTAACACAGCAAGCAATACGTGAATTTTCAGCAACAAATGGCTCGAAGTAATTTGGACAAATGAGCTCACCAGTGGGGTCCACTTTATGAAATCCAGCTCTCGCAAGAACTTCTGGTGAAATCCCACATTGCCAGAAATCCATATACTCTAAACGTTGCTCAGCCATTAACTTTTGAAAGGCACTTCCGCAGTCACTAAGAATGCTTATTTCACCAATAAAGTCAACGATACGTAGGACGCGCGAGCCATTGTGCTCCGCTATACGGGTAGCTATGGCTGCACGTAGAGAGCTATCCAAAAAAATTCCGTATAGCTCATAATGATAAAACGGATGAAGGATAAAACGTTTTTTAAAATATTCAATCGTTTTGAATGCTGACGTTTTGAGGGCTGAGAACCGTATATTTTCCAAATCACTATAATCTACCCTTTTCAGATTCGCGCACCCAAAGATCGCGGTTGCCAAGGATAGATTTTCTGGTTTTTGAATAAGGCTCTGCGATTCATCAGGGTTTGCCAGATAATATTGACCTAATTCATGAACTTGGAAACCCAGGGCTTTGTACATGGGTGGATGGTTTGGGTTAATTCCATTAACCGCCATGACAGAACTCGGTTCTAAGGACTCTAATGTCTTGAGAAGCTTCAATCCCACCATAGATGACTGATAGTCGTCAAGAACTTTCCACAAAGCAAGCCAAACAATGTTTTTGGCATTTAATTGGTCATCATATCGTCGTGTGGAAATATATCCTAAAACCCCAACCAAAATGCCTTCATCCCATGCCAAAATATAATTGTATCCATCTTCACAGCCATGCTGCCATTCCATCAGGGAAAGGTTCTTTGCAAGAATATGCTGACTATGCCAATGCGTTGCAATAAAACCCATGACAGCAGTGATATCTTCTTTGGAACTTCGCCTTATAGATATCATCTACTCACCTAATACATTGAGTTTAACGAACTCAGGCTTTTTATAACCAATTTTACAATTCACTCTAAACACACTATTGTTAACTTTCTCCAGTCTCGCATTCTTTAAAACCTTCAATGTTGGGCCATTACGTTCGGTTGCCTCATAAACTATTTCCATAATACTAGAGCCTCGGCTTGCAAGTTCAGAAACCGCCAAATGAAGTAACGTTTCCTCAACTTGCCGACCCATAACTCGACAGCTTAAAATAAAGTCTACTAAACGCCCTTTGCGACCTAATGCTTCCAAGCCAATAACTCCGACCAGACCCATGTCTCCAAACTGATCCGTTACTGAAATTGCCATCATGGAACGAGCTTCATTATCCAACCAAGCAATTATCTCTTGTTCTGATAATCGACGTGTTGAAAGGTTTAATTGGTTAGTCTTGTTAAAAAGCTGAGTTACTCGCGAAATATTATTCGAGTCAACAGGCCGAGCAGTTACTCTAGTATCCAGTCTTCTAAGCCAGTCATCATTATTTTTGACACTATGTTTTATATCTCGACGGTTACGTTCGGAAATATACAACGACGTTCGCGCGCGGTCTTCTCTAGTTATCGTGGTACCTTCAAAGCAACATAAGGACTTCAAAGTCTCTACAAACATGGAGGGGTCTTCCGGCCAATCTGGGACAAGGACCTCCGGTAATGCATCAGAAACACGATCCCGTTCTGCAGGATTATCATCAATGAATACTATTGACTCGAGACCCAAGTTTATCTCATCAGCCAATTCCGCGATATTAACGGCCTTATCATTCCAATTAATTCGCCAACCAACAAAGTCCTCTCTTTTCAGAATCATTTCTGGATGATTATCGATTGCTTGCATTACAACCATTTCATCATTCTTACTAGAGATTGCTAATTGAATACCTCTATTCGACAGTGATTTAAGCGCTAGTTGAAAATCTCTAAATCCCTCACCAACATGGTCATGGCCACCTAGCCTTAGTCCTTGCCAACCGTATTCCCCTACCACTCCCCCCCAAAGAGTATTGTCCAAATCAAGAACTATTAGCCGACGCGATTTGCCTTTAATAGCGTCAATATATTGCCCAATATGTTTTGCAGCATTTTCAAAGACGCCACTAATGTAAGGAATTTTTGCTGCGTACCACATTTTTTTTGAAAGTGGATTTTTCAAGCCTTCCGTCCAACTGTTGGTGGAAAGCATAAAAATGTTGTTACTTTCAGAGACTTTCTCAGCAAGCTTAATGTTGCATTTGGCAAGCAAATTAGAAAGCCCTAAACCATTTTTCCAATCAAGCATTCCATAACCTATATTTTCTGTCAATTGCCATGCTGCAACAAATATATATCGCTTTTCACTAGCGCTTATGAGTCTTTGTGCAAAATCATCAACATCGGCAAGAATATCTTCATGCGCCACCTCTTCAAGTTGACACGCTTTCTGAAAGCCCGGCAAAACACGTTCAGGCGAGGTCCAAACGATATCCAACCAGCTTTCACTTGAACATGCCAATGACTGATACACTTGTCCATATGGTGAAGTTTTCAAGATAAATTCTGGATGTTTTAGTTTATTTGTGAGAAACCCAGAAAGAGGTGCTATGTTGAAATCTGATATTAAAGTAATAATTTTTTGGTCTGTCATATCGGTCATCCAGATTGATCGACTAGCCAGAGAGACATGTCCCCGATGGTTACAAAGGGAGGTTCATCAGATTTAGTAAAAATATCCAGGATGTTAATGCTGATACCTAAAGAAGCGATATGTTCTTCGATGCTTATCAATAACATAACCAACCCTAGTGAATCCAATGGACTATTTTCACCGACTATGGCAGCAGATTCCTCTAAAATTATTTTACCTTCTTCAGGCAACTGCCTGTTCAATTCCTCGGCACATTTGTAGATGATATCTGTAATTTCTTCTTTACTTCGCATCTCACACCTCCATTTGTTAAGTGACAGTATTGTATAACTGTATGAAAAAAGACTAAGGAAATCAACGATTGAATTGTAAGTGTGAAATTAGTGTTTAAGTCACTAACTCAATTAAATCAATGATTTACGAAATAAAAACTACTCCCACTCAGTAGCAACCCATAAATTTATACACTTAGTATCAAATAACTTAAACCATCATCATAGTGCGTGTGCAACTAGTGTGCAACTCACCAACCACTCTGCACGTTTTTTTCCGCTTTAACTTAGCAGCTATAGCTTCAAGTTTAGATAATCGTCTTTCTTATTCTTCTGTAAGTGTGCGACATAGATTAGCTTTATCTATGTGTTCTTGCAGCAACTTGGAAGGTTAATGCTTGCTACTTTTTGGCTATCATATTTCCAACTCAAGTTCTATTGGGGAAAGTCGTTAGTATCAAGCCTAGTTAATTCAAAAGGATTGTCAGCTTTTAAATTTACTACACGGTTTTTTATCCCCTGTGAGCCATCTGTAAGGCCGATTGAAGCATCATACTTATCTAACAAAGATAAGGTTGCATCGTTATAAGCTCCATACGGATAGCACATTACCCAGTCTTTTGTAACCGTACCTATATGCTCAAGAAAGTTTAAAGATTGCTTAATATCTTTTTCTTGTTTTTCTGATGAAATTTGATCCAGCCAGTAGTGCCTATAACCATGACTGCCGACGTACATACCACATTTTACCAAGCCCCGAACCTCATCAACACTCATGTAAAGTTCATTAGAAAATTCTGCAGTACTTAATCCAACGAATTCCTCGAACAACCTCTCAGCAATTGATGTTCGTAATTCTTCAGGTAAGACATATTGAAGCATCCTTTTTACATAAACGGTGCCAGCATCATCAAATCTATCTGAGACAGCGTATTCATCATAAAATGAAGCAATTTTACTCTTAACGATACCACTAATTTGACAATAAGAATTTAATCTAGAGACCAACTGTTCAACACCGTTAGCGCTACTGAGGATGTGATGGATTAAGTTAACGTCAAGGACTATTTCATCCTCAATTGCAGCGCTAGGTGGAAAAAAAGCACCATGCAAATTCCTTTTTAATAGTTCGGGGAGTACAAACTTAAAGTGATCCTTATATCCATCATCGAATGTAAGCCAACATGCGTTGCTGGGAAGTAATGATGAATTTTTTACTGCATTGACTACTTCCCAGCA
>Ga0209634_1000511_pt1 | contig 30145 bp, 44 predicted proteins | sample LinPmetageLP40_FD_184043 | JGI IMG/M metagenome (GOLD analysis project Ga0209634, IMG submission 184043) | Marine viral communities from the Pacific Ocean - LP-40 (SPAdes) (version 2) | ecosystem: Environmental > Aquatic > Marine > Oceanic | place: Pacific Ocean | collected 2010-08-26 | reverse complement strand
ACGCCTGTTACTAGCGCAGTCGTTGCCATGTTCACAGCACCATCAATGTCCACAACGTCTAGGTTTGTTGTACCGTCTACATCAATGTTGCCAGAAATATCCAAAGAAGCAGCCGCAATCTCGCCACTGGCAGTCAGGGTAGTAATGTTAGGGTTTGCACCTGATCCAGCAAGTGCTGCCATATCAGCAATAACAGAGGATGTTGCCAGTAGATTAAGGTCTGTAACAATTGCGCTCGTTGCGAGTAGATTTAAATCTGTAACAATGTCTGTAGTGGCTAATGTATTGAGGTCAGATACAATGTCTGTAGTAGCTAATGTATTTAAATCCGAAACAATGTCATCAGTAGCAAGCTTGTTTAAGTCGGATACAATATCACTCGTAGCTAGTGTATTAAGATCAGATACAATATCGCTTGTAGCTAAAGTATTTATATCTGAAACAATATCGCTTGTTGCTAATGTATTTAAATCACTAACAACATCACTTGTAGCTAACAAATTTATATCAGTTACAAAATCAGAGGTTATTAAACTAGCTACCCCTGCAACGCTAGTAATATTAGAAGAAATAGCTGCAAGAGTATTCATATCAGATACAGCGTCACTTGTTCCCAATATAGCTAAATCAGCAACAGCAGCAGAAGTACCAAGCCTACCAATTTCAGTAGCCTTACCAGCAACCGCTCCAATGTCAGTCGCATCACCAGCAACAGCAGTCACATTAGATGCTATCCCAGCCACTGTTGAAACACTTGAGCTTACACCAGCAACAGTTGATACGTTTGAATTATTTGCAGCTACAATTGTAATTGCATTTGTTGCTGTTGTTCCATCTTGAATATGAGCAAGCGTTTGAATGTCAGCAGATGCAGTAGATACAGCTTGTACATCGCTAATAGTAGGGCCAGCTTCAACAGCGCCAGAAGATGCATTGAAAGCAAGAGTTTTACCCTTACGGTTATCAACTGTAGGAAGAACTAAAGAAGCAGCTACATCAAAATCTGTAAGCTGAAGCGCTCTACTAACCTGATCCTCAAGGTCAGCAGCAATAGCAACAAAACGATCTAACTCAGTGTTAAGCGATACAATGTTAAATGCGCCAGATGTAGGAAAGTCAGTTGTTCTTTCAAGAGCAATGTCCCTAGTTATAACTACAGTGCTACCACCACTTGCACCAGTAACCGACATAGCAACAGTACCAGTAGAGCCATCTCCACCTGATACAGAGTAATGCGTAGTAATAGTTTTCTTAGTACCATCAATGTACACATTAAGGTCTGCGTCATTAAAAAACTCAAAGGGTACAGCAAAGCTAGTTGTCGTAGCACCTTGGGATACTGAATAAGATATGCGAGGCGAATTGTCAGCAATGTTAATTGTCATAGGTCACTCCTTTAAACGCAACCTACAAACAGAACTAAAATGCATCAACGCACAAAACGTACTTAGTAACGTCCAAATCCTGAAGGTTCATCTATTTCAGTTTCTAACATTCTAGTAAGCTCATTCATCTTACCTTTCCAAAACCACATTCTAGCAAAAGGCAAACTTCTAGCTATTTCTTTAGTACCCTCTCCAACATTGCCAGTAACTAAATCGTGCATACCTCTAATGTAATCATCAGCTATAGAAGGGCCAGCACCAAGAATACCAGTAGCAGCATCTATGTTATCTTTTTGTTGTGGGTATCTAGGTTGTAAAAATCCGTTTGTAATATTAGGGCCACCAAGAGCTAAAGAAGTAGTCATGCCAGTATACATTAAATCAGTATATAACGCCGCTGTTCCTGAGTAATCAAATGATCTAGCAAACTTGTCTTGAAAACTAAGATCAACAAAGTCTGGTGTTTTATAATCAAGCACCATGTAACCCAAGCCCATTGATAATGCGATTCCAACAAACTGATTCTTTAATTGACCATGAGCATGAGCAGCCGTAATTTTATTTACTGCCGCTAAACTATAGCTGTAGAACTGAAATGGTAATCCAAGTAATCCATTCTCTACTCTAGCATAACCTTGATATTTAGAATCTTCTTTCATTCCAAATTGTTTGGCAACTCGCATAGGAATGTAAGCAATTCCATCTGTAATTATAGGTTTATCAGCAGGAGTTCCCATTAAAATTGTATTTGCAACACCAGAAGATAAAGCAGTGCGAAACCTTCTAACAGTATCTTCCTCTACTCTAGGCTGTTTTTTAATCTCAATTACAGCTAAATCATTAATTGCATTTTCGTATGCAGCAACATGAGATTTTTTTCTGCCATCATATTTTTTTATCTTAACACCATCGACAAATAAATCTAAATCCTCTGGTCTATTAAGTGAATGCATGATTTCGTGCATCTTAACAAAAGAAACTAAATCATTTGGAGAGTTTATAATTCCATCTTCTATAGGCTTAACGCCTTCCATTCTGGGATTCTTCCATCCTTCAGCATCCCACATAACATCATGAATATATTCTTCATCTATAGATATTTTCTTTTGTTTATGAGTATAAAATGCTGGTTTATATCTGCCATCAGGCGCGTAAGTATTTGTTGGACCACTTACAATCTCAGCCTTTGTAGAAGGAAACTCTATAGTATCAGACCAAGCTTCAGTGTTAGCAAGATACAAACCAGATTTACCACGCTGCCAAGGCGCACCAGCAATCTTCTTTGCAACTTCAGCATCTATACCATAACGAGCTAGATACTCCATTTCCATACGAGTTGCCTTGCCATCAGTTAATCTTACAGAATAATCAATAAGCGTATGACTTCGCATCATTCCGTCAAAGTCTTTAAATATTCTAGTTATTGGGGCAAGTCCGTTAGCTAAATAAAAGTAATTCTTAGCTCTATCAAATACTGTAGATTTAAGAGGATTATTATTAACATCATCAACAAGGCGCATATGAGAGCTACCTTGCAATATCTCTAATGCCTCACCAGCAATGCGAAGTTCCTTGGCTCCCATTTTTAATTGGCTGTCAGACAAAACATTAAACAACCCACGAAACGTAGGGCCAAGCCCATGCTCCATAAGAATTTTAGCTGGCTCTGTAATTGTAGATATACCAGCCGAACCAAGATAATTTAACTGAGCAAGATCGCGCAGAATTTGAGCAGTTTTAAAGTCAATTGTATTAGTATTTCTAATAACGCTTCCAGCTACACGCTCGTATAAATGACGCATATCTTTCATGTGAGCGTGAGCTTTATCTACAGATATACCAGATTCAAGCATTTCTATTTTTTTAGCATCCATTAATTCATCAATAGTTTTGCCATCAAACTGCCTAGAAAATTCATAACGAGAACCTACGCGAGTTGCATAAGCCTTCATTACTTGAATTGGATTTGTATTTATAAACTTAAGAACACGATCATTGGGTATATCAACAACTCTATGCTTCATGTGCTTTGACTTGCCCATGCCAAAATAGCCAGCGTCAAAGTCAATAGGATCACCATCACCAAGAAGATCATCAGTCATCCTTATAACTCTTGACTGAATATCAACAGGGTCTCTTGATAGCTGTATTTCTTCTATAGAACCATTTTTAGTCTTAGCTATAGTTGCAGGGTTGTCCCTAAACCAATTAAATAAAACTTCTTCAAATTCTTCTCTATTTGCTCTAATTACATCCCTGTCCCAATATCTAGGACGAAAAAGATTCTCTCCTTTAGGCATGGTTTTACCAAGCATAGCTTCATGATGTTTGATTTCTACCTCATGTCTAGCAATAGAAGTCTTTAATGTATCAATGTAATCTGCGCTCTTAGCTTTATCTAACTTTTGTTTAAGAAGAGTTATTTCTTCCTGTCTTTTTAATATGTTTTTTGCGTAGAAAGTATCGTTGCCAATCATACCTTGCTTAGTTAATCTTGTTTCCCATTTATCGTAATAGTTATTAATAATTGACATAGCATTAGATTCAAAATCATCGGCTGGCTTTATACCTTGTATTGCTTTTTGATCTACAGACTCTACCCAATCTTCAAAATCAGAGCGTTTATAAAGATAATCCATAGGATTAGTAACGCCTTGCTTAGTGGAATTTCCCCATATTTTTACTAGCTCATCATAAGATTGTACCCACTCACCTTCTAATAATTTTGCATTTTGAAATACAGATGGCTTTAAGGCCCTACCAGCTTTGTTAGCAGCTAATAAAATACCAGCGTCATTAGCTATTTCTAATGTAGTTAATTTAACACTATCAGGAAGGTCTTTATCTTGTAAAATCCTTTTCATTGGAGTTGTTACAGATTTGTATAACCAAGAATCAGTAAATAAATTAGGTGCTATAGAAAGATCATCAGGATCAATCGCCTTTTGCAACTCTCCTATTTCTATTTCAGCATCTCTTATTGCTACTACTTTTCTAGTATTACCAATCCTAGACAAACCACCGAGCATAGAACCAAATGCAAAAGCAGTACCTACATTAGCAGCTACCTCTCCTTTTGTTGCAAGGGGATCAAATGGATACCTAATTGATTCTTGAGCAGCAACTATAGCGCTAGTGCCAGTACCAACACGCAAAGCAGCACGACCAGCACTTAAACCTCTCGCTAAAGGAAACCCAACCCAATTAATAGGATCAAAAACTTCTGAAAGAAACAAAGAACCAAGACCTGAGTTGTCTAATGTTTCTCTTACATCTAACCTTTTTCTTAAAGACGTAGATAAAGAATCCATATGTTTTTGATTATTAGCACGAAGCAATGAAGTAGTGTATTGCTCTAAATCTTTTGGGATATTATTTACAGCAGCATAACCTTCTTCTGGCTCATAGTCGTAACCAAATTGATTTACCTCTCTAGCATAATCTATTAACGGCATATATCTATGTGAAAGTGTTGCGCTAACAGTTTCGGCAAATGTAGGAGAGTCCGCTGAGAGTTCAGGACTTAATCTATTTTGAATGTCTTGTACTGCAGTAAGGCCATTCTTCATTATCTTAACCTTAGCTGATATTGACTTGCTAATGCAGATGCTTTTGAAAAGTCTTCTGTACTTGTTCTTGATTGTAATTTCTTAAGTTCAGCATCTATATCTTTTTGTCTAATCATATCTCTATAATTATACATAGTGTCTTTATCAAACATAGGCCAATAAGGTTGGCCTTCTCTTACTACAAGAGACCCTTTATCATCTTTAATATCTTCATCAGCTATAAGAACAAGATGCCTTAATTCTCCTGATGATTTTTCTTTATAGTAAGCATAATATTGGTATTCTTGAGTACTGCCATATGGCATTAAATACACTTGAGTTTCTTCTTTAACCTCAGAAACTCCACTTTCAATAGATAAAACTTGATCAGATTTAGGAATTGTCTGACTGCCAAATTGTTTTCTTTGCATTTCTAATGGAGTTAATTCTGGGCCACTTGATTGTCCAAGGGAATATCCATTTGGAAGTTTTAAATTTACTCTTTTAATAAATTCTTGCCTTTCATCAGGATCAGGAAAAACAGCCTTTAAAGACATTCTTGATCTAAAAGGAGTTCCTAAAGGTAAATTAGGATCAACAACATATTCAGATTTTTCATAATGACCATCAACAATATCATCTAATAACTTTATAATGTCTTCTTTATTCCTATTTGTTCTCGCTAAGTATTCAGCTGTTGCATCTAACTCAGATACAATCATAGGATCATTGTCATATTGCTCACCAACAAATTGAGCAGGACTTTTATCACCAAACACAGCTTCATAGTTTATTTGTGCAAGGTCAGTTTTTGTTTTATTTTTTAAATCAAGAATAATTTGACTACCAGTTTTAAACTGATTACCAAGAGCAGTTCTAATTTCATGAGCGTCTTTTAATATTGCGGAATCTTCATTGCTTAAAAGGCTTCCAATCCTATTTACAAATTCTCCTCTTCCATCTGGGTCATTTGAAAGTCTAACAAAATGATTTAAAATAATATCACTACCTTCAATATCAGACGTTCCAGAAGCCACTTGTCTAAAAGCTTCAATCAAATGTTGAGGCATAGTTGTTCTAGCTGCTGCATAAAATTCTTCTGCTTGAGAATCTACACTAAATATATCAATGCCATTTTCTATTATTAACTTAGACATCTCTTCTCTAATAAGTTTATTCTTTTCAGTACCGCTTATACTGCCAAGACCTACAGCTTCCTTTCTAAGCTCTATCTTTAAGGTTTCTTTTTCCAATTTTTCTCTTGTAGAAGTTTCTTCTTGCTTAAGGTCTGACTCTCTACCAGTTAATGCTCTTTGAATTTTTTCTTTATTTTCTTCTGTAATATAACTAAGTATTTCATCAGCGTTTGCTTTAAGTTCTGGGGTTAAACCTAAATCTGTTTTACCATTACTTCTTACATAAGCACCAACTCTATTCATACCTATAGAGTTAATATCAGAAATATTATTTATTAAACCAATAACCTGATTAGTATTTATTTTTGTTAAATACTCATCTTTTTTCGGATTTGATATATTACTGTTAATAACATCTGATTTAAACTTATCTAATCCATCTGGACTAAAGTCACCTTCTCTAAGTGACTTAAAAATAACATTAGAACGAGTCTTAAAATCTTGGTCTAATTCAAATAACTCTAATCTTTCAGCTTGTTCGTTCTTAGAGCCTGAGAGTATAGATTGAACATGAGCCAAATCATCTTCTTTGTTAAAAAATGAAACAGGCATTTCTTGATTTAATGTTGCTACAATAACTTTTTGTTTTCTAGTTAAATTACGAATAACTTTTGGATCATTGCTACCAATAGCGTCTTTAAACGCTTCTATATTTCCATCTAATGCAGCAGCAGCTATTACAGAATTTAAAACAGAACGCCTTTCATCTTTTATTAAGGAATTATATTTTTCTTCTGAAATTTGTCCGTCTAAATATTGTGATTTAATTTTTCTCTGATCAACATTACTTTGTTTATGATACTCAGTAATGTATGCATAAAAATCATCATCATTTTTTGCATTGCTTAATTTACTAAATAAGGCAGCAGATGCTCTTGTGTTATCAAAATCATATTCAAACAGTGTTTCTCTTAAATCTCGTTGTACCATCTCAGTTAATTGAGCCGTTTTAACAGCTTCAAGTTTGCTCATGTTAGCAGAGTAAGCTTGTGAATTAGAAAGAATAGACTGCCTAGTTTCATTGGTAATATAAGGTAAAATTCGTTTTACTTGATTAATTAAATCATCGCTAAGAGTAGACATTTCTTTGCCATTAGTTCTAATAGCAAATTTAATAGCATCTCTTTCATCTATAGATGTCGTTTGGTTGTAAAGTTTTTCAATAGAGCCTTTTGCAAAAGCACTCATACTTGATCTAACTACAGAAGGAGTTGATCCAGCTTTAAATAAATTTGAACTTTCAGCATCATTAGATGTTGATTCATTAGCAACAATAATGTCAGAAGCTCTTTCAAAGTTTCCAATTAAACCAGCTTCATATAATGCATTGTCTCTATCTCTAATAACTTCTTGAAGCCTAGCCGCAGTCTTAGCATCCTCTCTACGCTTTCTTTCTGCTTGCATAGCTAGAGTAGTCTTAGAGATATACTCTGAACCCTGAGACATAATGTAGTTAGTATATGCAGTTTCTTTACCATCAACAGAATTAGTCTCAGCCATAGCAGCTAAGTACGCATTCATTTTATCTTCGTATTTTTCTACAGAGTAAGGATCATTCTCATGCTCAATGGCAAGCTGAGTAGCTTTTTCTCTAATCTCAACATCTATTTCTTGTTGGAATCTTTCAGTAATTACACGCTGATAAGCATCTGCTGCATCTCTACCAAAGAATTGCCTCTGCTCTGAAAAGTTTAAAGCCTGTGGTTTTCCTGTCTTTGGGTCAATGGTCATTACATCAGAGACTTGTTGCGCTCTTTCCGCACCAGCTTTTTTAGCTGAACGACTCATTTCACCAAGTGCTATCTTACTAAGTTTATCAACCGAATTGGAAATAGTTTGATACTTTTCCTGTTCGCCAGTGTTTACTCTAAGCACCCCAACAGGCCCAGCGCTTTGATATTGTCGTCTTTCACGAAGAACTGGCATAGTTTAACCTTTTAGATATTATTGTCGGAGTTCATTTTATTTGTAACTTGCTGTGTAATTACTGGACCAGAAGTAGAAGAAGTGCTGGGAACAATAGCTTTAGCAAACTCTGTAAGATTAGAAAGCAAGTTGATACTTCCATTGGCTCTAATTCCAGCAGCAGCATTTTGCCCATAAACATAGGACATACTTGCTTGCGTTCTATATTTAGCTGTTTCTAAATTCTTAGCTGTTTCTATATTAGCAATATCTTTACTAGCAAGTTCTCTATTGTTCTTAAGAAAAGCATCAACAGATCTATCATCTCTTTCTAACTTAGAATAAAAATAAGCTATGTTTTGTGACTCAGCGCGGTTCATTTCTTCTATACGATCGTTTGATTTGGAAATTGCCTGAGATTGCATAAGGAACATATCAGAAGCATACTGCCTAGCTTGTAGCTCACCAGTTTCTTTAGCTGCTTTAGCCGCAGCCACAGAAGCATCGTATTGCTTTTTAGCAAGAGCTAGTTGAGCAGCCTGAACACTTGCCTGAAATGGATCACACATTAGAAAGATACCTCCGCAACAATCCCATTAACTTGTAAAAACAAGGGAGCAGTTTGTGTTATTGTTACTTGTGGATCACGACTATAACCCAATAAGTAAAACTCTTTTTTACCAGTAACAGCAGCCCTAGCTTGGCTCATATCACTATTAACCTTACGCATAATTAACTTCTTATCATTTACAGACACAGACAACGTAGAATTTAAATCTAGAATTACTTTAGATAATGTTCTAGGCTCACCAGTTAAAGGGCCACCAGACAGTGACAAGTCTATAGGGTTTGTCTTAATCTCTACATCAAAGCCAAATCCTACCTGACAGGCTGTAAGAGCGCCATCTACAGCCGATACATCAACTTTACCAGCAGCAACAGTAAACTGACCTAAATAGTCTGTAGCACTTATAACATCAACTACAGCGCCGTTTTCAAAGAAATTAGATACAGTAAATACACCAGCAGAACCAGTATAGTTATTGGCACAGTCTATATTCATGTTAGCATTTAACTCACAAAGAACAAAACTAGGAGTACCAGAACCTAAATCGTATTTGATTACAGCAAACACCCTATTCTCAATGGAGGTAATTGAGTGAAAAGAGCCATCAGTTTCAAAGTTAGTCCAGCCAGCTACACCCACAACTTTATTAAGATTATATACAGCAATGTCACCAGTAAAATTTTGAACAAAGACAAAAGATTCCGCAGTATTTACCGCGCCACTGATTACACACATTTGAACAGGGTCAGAAATCAAGTGCGAAGAAAGCAATGAAATCGGATCAGCCTTATAAGCTTGCTCACCGTCGTCAAAAATAAACTGGCGAACCATCTTACCACCAACTTGACCAAATATAGTAGCGCCATAAAAAGGCTGAGGTCTAATAAAAGAAGAACCGAATGAAGTCTGACGTTTAATTCTAGCATTAGTTGGAGTTATTGGTTGATTCTGAAATGTAGGAATAAAAAATTCAGAACCAGCAGTAAAGATATGTATATCACGATTAGATACAAAATGCCGTATACTAGCTATCTCTCCAATACTCGCAATAAGCTGTATAGAATCATCATCAGCAGCAGTGCCAAGATCAAAGTTATAATAAAGTCCACTCTTACTAGCCCAAATACTATCTGGCTCTGCAACAGTACCGCCAAACCATAAACGATTTTCGTGAAATCCAACAGCAGCAGGATAGCCTCTTAATGCAGAATAAGATTGCTCATACCAATCTGTAGTAGGGGCATGAGTTACAATCTGAACTATACCTCCACCATCTTCGGAAGCATTGGCAGAGCCACCAGCTACAAAAGTATATCTATTTTCGTCTAAAACCTTTGCAACTGTTTCATTGCCATTAATATTACTTGCTGCAATTCCACCAACAGCAGTTGCATTTCTAATTGTAAACGCATCATTAGCAACCATACCATGACGCAAATGAGTAACTTCTACCGTTGTTGATCCATCTACAGTTCTTAAAGAATTAGCATCAAGAGAAACAAATAGCTCATCAATAACATTTGCAGTCACAGATGTAGCAGATTGCACAGAAGTTATATAAAGCTCAGAATCATGGTAAAGTAAACTCTGGCCTACATGTTTTGAGTTTGCGTAATTGCCACCTGACTGAGAACCAGTAACATCAAAATAAGCACCACTTGTAACAACAGTTATTCCACTACCGCTTGTTGCAGAAGGATTTAAAGTAATTCCTGATCCTTGAAATGAATTGTAAGGCTGATATGTTCTTGCCCCACCAGCTTGCAAACTAAATGTAAATGGCTCTACTTGAAAGCTACTAAGTCCAGTACGAACAAGCTGTTGAGTGGGGAATGTATTATGAGCAAGAAATACAATATCACCACCTTGAGCGTAAGTAATCTCATGTAAATACTCAGCAGTCCAAGGAACAGTAGCGCTATTTACATCAGTAGTTACAGTCGTTGCTAATGCCAATACACCAGTAGTAGGGTTAATAAAGAATACCTCCATCTTACCTTCAGACAAGGCAATTACATACTGCTCGTCATCAGAAAAGATAAAAGGAATAATTCTTACTTGCTGCCTTTTATCTGTGTTTACCGTAACACCAGTAAAGTCATGGATAGCTTGAAAACCACCACGCTTCATAGCACCACCCTCAGACCTGATAAATAAATTTTTTAAACTCTGAGCCGAAGATTGATATATAGCAGAATCCGTTCTTGATATTAAAGACGGACTAATTTCACCATATTGAAAGTTTGTAAGTGCTACTCTAGCTTTTTGCATTAAGTGCGCCTTTGAGTAAGAAACCTAGATGTTGTTAGCTTACGTGTAGTTTGCTGCTGAGAATCAATAGAGCGAGCTTTTGCAGTAAGTTGATTGTATTGAAATTGCATTAACTGAGCCAAGCTTTGATCTCTAGCCAATGCTGTAGATAAAACAATAGCCATTGCATACTCTACAGTAATAGAAAAATAAGAAGGCCAATTAACTTCTTCGGCCCTAAAAGTGTAATCCAATATTAATTCATCTTGAGAAGAGGCATCACAAAATATCTTACTGCCGTATATAGTGTACTCAATTGAATGACCATTAAGAGTAACTGCGTGAGTAAAAAGAAGATCAGAAGGCAGTTGATAAGCAGCATCAAACCTACCAGTAGGCGCATCACTAAGCCTAGCAAGTACAGCTTGATTACTTGCAAAACGCCATCGTGTAGATACTAAATTAGCTCTAGCAATATCTTCATACATATTACCACAAATCAAAGCTTCAGTTGTATCATCGTCAAAAGACGTAATTGGCTCTGCGCCGATCAAGATTAAAGCGCGGCTACATATATCAATCGCGCTATTCGCTGGTGAACTAAGTGCCATGATTTATCCTAAGTAAAGTGGGGGCCGAAGCCCCCAAGTATTTAGTCACTATCTGTTTCTACTATTGCAGTACCATCAGATACATCAACAGCCGAACCATTATTTGAAAGAACAGTAACAAAGCTAGTTGTTGGAGCGTTAGTATCTTTAACAATAATAACGTCACGGACTTTCAACATATTTGCAGCTGAATTAAAATAGTTTGCACTATTTACAGTCGCAATAGTATCAACCGTTGAGTATTGCCAAAGACTACCGTTAGAATCTCCGCTTAATCTGGAGAGTCCACTTGATGCATAAGCCATATTAAAGCCTCCTAGTTATTGTCAAGGACTTCATAGACACCGTTATCATCGATAACGACAGCGCCCATGGACATCATTGAGGTTGCAAGGTGAGAAACTTTCTCGGCTACATAGTTTACTTCAGTGGAAACATCAGAGTTTACACCCATGCCAACAGCAGTTGTATGATAAGCAAAGTTCTTACCACCAGCTACAGCAGACGTTGAGAATATCTTAAATCCTAAGAACTCTTTCATTGTCATACCACCAGCAAAAGGTAAGTTTTGCGGGCCAACAAAGTCAGAAGAAGCAAACTCAGTAATCAAGAACAAGTCAGCAAAACCAGAAGGAGACATAGCAAGATAACGCTGTCCGTCCTCTGGAATACTTGCATTGCCAAATGTTTGAAACAATGAAAGTAAATCAGCTTTTTCTAATGCAGAACTAGCATCGTGAATCTGTGTGCTATTTGCGCCAGCATCTAATGCCGTTGTAATTAGTTCATCAGTTTTACGACCTAATGCAGCAGCAGCAGATTGAGTTACAGCTTGACGCTCATTGATGTTTGTTTTCAATTCGTCAAGTTTATCAATATATTCCGCTGCGTAGAAATCAGCCATCGTGACTTCAACAGTGGTATGCGCTAACTCCATAGGAGTAACATTACCATTGCGTGATTTGGTTGAGGCAGTGCCAGTGCCTATTTTTTGGAATCTAGCTGTTGAGCCTGTCACATTGGTTGAACGTACTGTGTTCCGTAGCTTGGAACCCATACGCTGATATGCCATGTGAACCTCTGTCTCAAACTGCTTGATAAAGGCTGTATCAATTGTATTAGCCATTTCAATAGTCCTAAGTTGAGTTTCGGTGCTACGGGTATCCGCACTCTCATATCAACTCAGGTATCCCAAAAGGGGCCGATCAATGCGTTACGGGCCGCGATGCAGAATTGTAAACATTGTTTTTATTTGGATTGCAACGCACAAATTCAACATACTTGTTATTTTTATCCTCACTGATACCAATTGGTTCAAAACCCAACCATGTAGCCCAATTAATCATAGGAGTGTGCTCTGAAAGTATTGTCATAGTCATACCCTCTTGAGTTTTATCTAAAAAATTAACAAGCATCTTTGATCCTCTAGCCATTAGATGAAAGTTATCTTTCATAGTTGTAGAAAACATTGCAAATAATTGAGGCCAATCATCACTATATGACAAGCCACCTACGCAAAGAAGGTCTCCTCTCTTGCCTCGCACTACATACATTTCACAAGTAGAGTGCATTTCTTCTAAAGCTTTTTTAATGTCAGTTCTTCCAGACATAGCAAGCTCTTTAACATTCTCAATTGCTAGAATATTTACAAGTTCATCAATATGACCTTCAGTCATAAGGGTAAGATAAGACCCACCCCTAGAAATTATCTTAGGTTCATCCGTAAATGGTTTTAAATCCACTATCAACTTCCTTTACAAAGTCATTGCTACGCCTAGTTGGATTCCAATAACGCTCATCTTTCATCATTTCCCTAAGGTTTTCTTCAGTAACTTTACTTGCAGAAACAGAATCACTATTCACAGAAGGCGTTTTCATTTTTTCCATTATAAATTCTAAAGCAACAATACCATCAGCAGTTTCAGCAAGGCGCTCTATGGCTGGCATATGCTCTTCACCAAAGAATTGATTTGCAAACAAGCCAGCCGCTTCTATTCTTGCATTAGAATTATCACCAAGCTTTTTTGCTTCGGCATCTAAGTCAGGCTCATTCGCACTTATAGCGCTGGTGTACATCTCCAAGCCTTTATTAAACTCATCCTGACTAAACCCATTCTCAAAGGAATGTTCAGACCACCACTTTAATAAATCGCTATCAAGTGTTGATTCTTCGTCTATGCCTTCCGGTATTTCATAACCGCCAGATGTTTCGGGCCTGTCTTTAAATGCTTCCGCTTGTAGTTCTTCATGAAACTTGCTGCGAAAATCATCTTCCTTTTGACCTAACTTGCTTGATAACTCAGTGTATGCTTTTGCCAAATCCTCACCAGTGTTATATTTTTCTGGCAACCACTCAGGGCGCTCTGGTTGAGAATCTTCTGCTACAACAAAGTCTTTTTCTTCTGTTGCTGTTTCTACTGTTTCTTCACTCATTTGTTTTTTACCTTATGTGCTCGTTGGGAGTGACGCTCAATAAGGCCAACAAGGTAACGCTGGCCTTCTAAATGGCGCAACTCGTCAGTAGTTATGTTTGGGCCACTTACCATTTCTATTGTAATACTGCGTAGATAGCGAAGAACCTCGCTACCTGATGGGGTTGCAAAGACAGTTCCAATATTCAAACTTAACTTATCTTCTTCTGCAGTTGTTCTTGCTAGTCCATCTAAACCAATGTGGTTACTCTGCGGCAATCTGTTGTTCCGTTCTTACTGGCGCAGCCTGTTGAGCTTGAGCCATTTGCTGCATCATTGCGACTAATTCCTTACGCTCATTTGCATCACGAATCAAGCTGTCAGGAACACCGAATTGTTTTGCTAAATAAATAGCCGTTTCTTCTGAGTTAATTAAAATGTTAATTACATCACCACCAAAGTATGCTTGAATCATTTCAAGAAAACGCGCAACAGAAGATATGTCTTGATTTGATTGCGCCTGTGCAAGCGGAGAAACAGAGCGAATCTTAACTTCTCTTCCATTAACTGTAGGTAAATCAATGCGACCTTGCTTACGAAGTATGTGTACTACACGCTGCAATACTGGTTGTACTAACTCAGCTTGCAATCTTCCAAACGCAGAGCCTATTCTACGAGATAAATCAGCCATACGCTCGGCAACTTCTGTAGCAGATGCAGGGGTTCTATCTGGGTTTCCTAGCATTTCGCTGTAAAGCGCACGTTTAATATTCTGGCGCATATCACTTAGCACAAGATCGGCAACATCGAAGCGTCCAGCCGATTGAATAGCTTGCAATCCACCCGATTGTGGGGATTTAGGAATGATTGTGCCGGGGACTAAGTTAATTGTATCTGGATTTATAATGCCATCATCATCCATTTGATAAATACCAGAGATAGCCATTTGTGCATTCTCAAGTATTAGCTGAATAGTAAGGTTAGTAGTCTTAATTGCTGACAAGGCATTAATCAGTGGGCCTCTACCATAGACCTCACCAGCACATTTAGTCCAACGAAAGCAAACATATGGGTTAGAGCCTACGCCGCTAAAGTTATTCTCTGTAAGATTAGTCTTAGTAGCCATATCAATTACATAATGCATATAAGCTTCTTGGTTTTTCTTAGAGTAATCCTTACAAACCACCTCTAGTACCGTACACTTACCCTCTGGATCACGCATAATTCTATCAGAAACCCTCTTATCAAACCCTTTTTCTGGATAAATAATAGGTAGCTCTGAGTTTCTTATGCCCTTTCGCTCACGAAACACATGGTCAATCTTATCGTCAGCACCAGTATCCAATACCACATGAGGCAAAGGAACAGCTGAGAATGTAATTGGGTTAATAGCATCACCTTCTTCAATGCAAAGAATGCCAGTGCCTACCGCTAAGTCCATAAAGGATTCGTGTACTTCTTGAGAAAAGTTAGAGTTCTGTAATATTTCAAAGACATACTCAGTTACTTCATCAAGATCATTGTCTACTGCATCTTTATCTTCGGGCGGTATTTCAGAACCAGAAGTAAGGTCTGCCCATCGCGCAAAGTTAGGAACAAGCCCAGACTGCAAGCGAGATGCAAACTCTTGAACACCAACAACGGCAGTTTCGTCAAAGATCTTATCATCTCTGCGCTGCCCTGCACTTTCAAAGAAAAAAGATTCGCGTTGAGGGAGAGCGTACTCATAACATTCCTCAAACAAATCAACAAAGTTTTGTCTATGGGCCTTTGCTTTTTCGTATCGCTCCATGTATTTTTTTGGATCATTCATCATTATACGAACCTACTATAATAACCGATTCCACCAGTAGAACCAGTAAGGAGAGAGCGACGACCAGACCCCATTCGCTTGCCAGTAGAGGCAGAAATAAGTGAGTCTCTATATTTAAGCCCTAAATCCATCTCTTCGCCACTTAATACTTTACGACCAGAACCTACTTCCTGTATTCTTTCTTCGCGCCTTTTAAGTAATGACTGCTTAGACCTAGCACGTTCTATTCTTTGCTTCCGCAATTCAGCAGCGGCAAGACGCTCTTGCTCTAACATTGCAGCGTCAGGCTTAGTTTCAACAATTTGATCTACAGTTACACCAGTATTACCAATTCCAGCAGCAGCGGCAGCAGTATATTGACCTACAGTTTCAGCAGTTGCTTTTTTTAAATCTACTATTTGCGTTTCAAGAGACTGTATTTTCTCAGTACCCAAGGCAGAGCTTTTTTCACCAGAAAGTATACTAGCAGCTAAATCATCTTCAAGCTTTTTAATCTTATCTGCATTTGCTTTTGAGGCAGCATCTATTGCATCTTGAGTTGCTTTAGCGGTAGCAGCAGCGGCATCAGCGGCGGCATCAGCGGCAGAAGTATCAACAAAAGTATTAGAAACAAGTGAACTTTTTGCATCTATTAGAGTATTTCTTGATGCTATAATTTCATTTGCTCTTGATGTTGCCTGTTCAACTTCTTCACTTGTGTTTAGTTTAGAACCAGTTTCAGAATATACTTTGCTACCGTCTGATAAAACTACATAAGAAGCTTTATCTTTTCTTGTCCCAAAAGCGCCTCTTACTGTTGTTCTAGGAACAGTTTCTACTATAGTCAAAGGCTTACTTGTATCTGTATCAGTAGCCGCAGTTGTCCTAGAGCTACTTTGCTTTTTGTCAGTTAGACACATAATGATCTCCTAGTTATCTCTGCTAAACACAAGTCCTAACAAAACTCAACGCACAAGTGACCACACACTAGGTTTTTTTACACCAACCTTTGGTTTTCTGGTAAATACATCAAAGTCTTTTCTTGCATTAATTACTTGAGAAGGCTTTTGATTAGACATTAATGCCCTACCCTCACCAGCACCTAGTAATAAATACTGCAATGCATCATGAATGTGGGAAAACATATTCTTATCAGGCTTGTCTGCGTATCTTTCGCCACTAACTTCCATGCGTTTATAGCCATATCCTCCATCAAATCCCTTAATAAGCTGAGAACAGCGTCGATCAACTAGGAATGCTGGCTTCCCCTCCACCATTTTATTAAGCTGAGTCGTAACCGATTCCAAACGGAGATCAACGGAATTAGACGGAGCGGGAAATGCGCGTAGGCCAGCACCTCTAAGTATGTGGAAAGGGGTAGATTCGTCCGTTTGCGCCCTAAAATCCCCTGCTGGATCACCATAAATATAGACATCGGAAACTTGAGAATATCTAGTAGCAATCTCATTCCTTAACACCTCTGCAAACCTAACAATGCCCATGTCAAAGGCCACAACTTCAGACTGAATAAGCCATCTTCCTCTAATCTTCTGACCAATTACAGCAGCAGGGGTAAGACCAAAGTCAATTCCAATGTATAAAGGTAAGCCAGCCCCAACAGGTATTTCTTCTTTAGCAACATGCGTTTCATATGCAAACATCGGATACACAGGCTTTCCATCTTGTATAATGCCAAGTCTATTCATAACATAGACATCAATCCAACTCTTTGTTTTACCTTGAATTAGATTTGGATAGTAACTTTTCATCATATTCTTGCAGTTTTCAGCATCTTTATTAGGCTGGTAACTAAGTATTTCGCCCTCTTCTGACAGCACTTCCTTCATCCCAGAGGGTTGAGTAAAGAACTTCCAGTTATCAGGCTTAACAAGCATCTTCGCTTGCTCTCTTGGTATATGATCTGGAACAGGAACCTCACCAGACATAATAGGCCACCAGTGATCTTCTTCTGGCGCATTTGTATCAGCTATAACTCCTGTCCAAGTCGGGCCTCCCTCTCGCATAGAGGGGAATCTACCAACACGCATGGTGCAAGCGTCAATAATAGACTTGGGAATCTCTCTTGCCTCATTAATCCAGATGCCAGTAAGTTCCAATGATAGAAGTTTCTTAACATCTTCGGGCCTATCAAGTGCCAAGAAAAGGACCTCTAGGTCTATATCACCCTTTTTAATGTGATGAGTATACGGAACAGACCAAGTAAACTTACCCCAATCACTTTCTGGAAACCAATCAAGCCAAGTCTTAATAGTAGTCGTTCTAAGCTGTGGGTTAGTATTCCGAATGATGGCCCATCTACTTCTTCTTATTCCAGCAGCGTTTTTATCCTGACCGAGAGAGCGACGAAACACTTCAATGCAACAGCCAACAGACTTACCAGAGCCAACAGGCCCACGAATGGCGCGAAGGAAAGTATTATCTTTCATAAACGACTTGAGTACATCACCATCAGGCTTGTACTTAAAATCAACCACTACCTAAGTCCCTTATCCACACCAAATCTAATCATATTCTGCACAACCTCTGGTGCAATACTATCAATCAACTTGTCACACTCATGATCTGTAATAAGATTCTTACCATACTTGGCTTCAACGTGAGCAAAATGTACTTTTCTTACAATTCCTCGCAACATCACTAGGTCTTGCTGGGGAATAGAACCTATAAAACTCACTTCTTCTTAGCCTTTCTTCTAGGCTTCGGCTTTTGATAGGCTTCATTGATCTCAGGTGTAGAGGGATCATCTGCTTTTAACCTACCTGTGGAGCTTCTGGCACGTTCTGGCTCTGGCCCCTCTACTAATCTACGTGAATCAGACATATGATTAGTGCCTGAGTACGTTATATTTGCAATTTTATGAACATCACCCACATACAACTCACCACTAGGATAATACCAAGCCATACTTAGTATCTCCCAAGAAGAGATTTACCCTTCTTCTTTTTCTTGGGCATATCTTTAGTAGTAGCTGCCTTAGAAGCTTTTATTCCCTTGGCAGTGTACGGATATTTCTTTCCCATAACATTAGGCATTTCTATACTTCCTTACTTTGGTTGCGATTTTCTTAGGTTGAGCCACATGCTGCTTGCCTGACGCCTTGCCTTTTCTTTTTGCTCTAGTGGTAGATCGGTATTCAGCATCGCTAAGAGCAGCAATAGCCTTAGTAGGTAAATACCTCTCACCAGTGTCAGAACTACGTTTACCACTCTTAGTTCGCCACTTCTGTTTTCCCCAATTTAATAAAGACTTCTGGGGCTTTTTCATTTCCCTACCTCTTTTTGAGCCTTCTTATGCGCAGAAGAAAAAGAAACGCCCTTATTCATTAACCTACGCATCATTGCCATGTGACTCTTGCTATGATGTTCTGAATGTTTCTTCATTTGTTGACGCTTTGTTAAACTCATGACTTATACCCACCACCAGCAGCCTTATACCGCTTTGCTAATAACTGTGCCTTTCTAGCCGACCACTGACCAGCAGCAGTACCTTGAACACTAGAAGCCTTAATCCTGTTAAATAAATTCTTTCTCATCTTAGGTTTAGTATAATTACCAGATGCATTAACAGCCATTATGCTTTCGCCTTGTTGCGCTTGCTAATTGCCCTAGCTTTCGCTCTAGCATCAGCCTTTGAACTCGCACCCCACACCTTCAAACTAAGAAGAAGTCTAGTAGGCTTGCCTTTAGAATCCCTCTCAGGCCCCCTCATGTTACCCATCCTCGCTAAAAAACTAGCACGTCTAGGATTATCACCACTCTTAACAGGAGCCTTCATACCAGTGCCAGCACGACCCTTGGCATTCAAACCACCTTTAGGGTTCTTACCCTCTTTCCTAGTCCAAGCTGGCGTGCTCATCTCAAATCTCCTTCAATAAACCATATATCAGATAAATATTTTTAGGCGAACCTTTTTTAACAATAATGTCTGTTTGGGACTACTCGCTAGTAACTATGGCCAAGTTTTGGAGGCCCCTACCGCTAGCCTAAGTCTATACTAACGCGAATATCCCCAGCTACTTGCACTTGACTACGATCTATAGGCTTGTAGCCAGCCCTATCAAGAATATCCTTCGCTGCTTCTAGCTGTACATACTCTGATCTAGCCCCTGTTGCTAGGTTCATTACTCGCACTGCAGCAGTTGTAGCGTTCAATCCTAACTGCTCACTCACTCTCTGCATCATGTATTGCTGTACATGTGGTTGACGTAAGGCCTTGGAAGCACTCACTCTTCCAGCTTCACCAGCTGAGTATCCGGCTTCTGCGGCAGCTACTTTTATCGTACAACCATTTGCTACGAGCGTATCTACTAATGCTGTTTGTCTTTGGGTTAGCTTTCTTTGTTCTATATTGCTCATCTACTCTCCTATGGTAGCCCCCCTCTCCCTCTCTCCCCCCATTGCTAAACCTTCTATAAACAGGCTGTCAACGCACAAAACATACTACAAGGGTTGTACCCCCAATTTAAGTTCTCTGCGCTTCGGTGGTGTTTGTAGTTTAGCATCTCTGGCGTCACCAAGCTGTGCCTCTACGTCCATATCCGCACGTCTTTGTTCATTGCATGGGTCAAATCAGTTCGCAAGCAGCTTCCTTGTAAGGTTCTGACCTCTGTGTATGTGGTGATGTGGTCTTGCGGCTCCCTGTCCTCCTTGTGGGGAAGCAACTTGCGTACTGCAAGCCTCGCTGTTCGCTCGGATTTGCCTCCCTGCATGAAGTCGTCGTTGCGGAGATGGTCTCCGTGACTTACAACTTGGAGACTAGAGATGGCTAAAGCTACTAAACAACCTACACTTATCGAACTTAAATTGGCGGTACTTTCATTTTACCAAAATACAATGGACGTAGAGCCTAATGAAAGATTCATCATCGGTATAGCTAGAGACGAATGCTATGTATCAAACAACTCAGTCAGCTACAAAAAGAAACAGATTGCAGACAAGCTTTGCGACTATGAAGCAGCAGTTGAACGCAATCAAGATGCCAAGGCTGACACGATCATTAATGTAATAGACCAGATGGAGTACGAGCTTACACTCCTCATTGAGCGTCACGATGCAGACCTTAGCGTCTACGAACAGATCAATGGCACAAAATGGGAAGCAGCTTCTAAGAAGCGCGCGCCAATGCGTATTGCCAATGATCGCCTAGCAGCACTCAAGGCAAAGGTGGCGTAGGAACCCACAGCCCAAGGGGCGGCTTCGGTCGCCTCTTAACATTTAACACAAAGGAGATACCACATGCATGAAGCATTAAAGAAGTTTACGATTAAATTCTGTGCTGACTGGTTCAGCTATGAAGATGGTGGTTTAGGAGACCAACTTTATATTGCACTTGATAAAATTCTTCACCAAAAAGAAACGATTAGAAGAAATATCTGAAATGCAATTAATAGCAAAAGTACTGAGGCAGTACGCAGACAATCCAGTTCTATTTTTAATCGATATGCTTGGAATATTATTGTTGATTATAATAGCTTACGTAATCTTATCATTCGGAGGAATGTAAATGTTAGATACACTATCACAATTCGATAGCTCTCTTGGAGCTTACAGTAATACTGACTGGGATTTTCCAGTTGAAATGCAGCCAGTGTTTGACTCTGTAGGTAATGAAATACCTCGGAGTCAGCACGTTATACGCACAGACACAGGCGATTCACTTGGTGTTCATGGTTCTAAGTACCAGATTATTAAGCATGACGATGTAGTTAATAGCGTGATGGATGCAATCAAATCAAAACACAATCAGCTTGGTACAGATTACAATGCAAAGTTTTTTGTAATTGAAAATGGTCGCAAACTTAGAGGTGAAATACGCTTTCCCAATGAACGTATTGTCGATCCAGAAGTTAATGATCACATAGAATTTAGAGTTCAATTCTATAATTCATATGATGGTTCATGGGCATTTCAACAATCAACTGATGCACTTAGACTTTGGTGCTTGAATGGATGCACTACTCCCGATTCAATAGCTAAGACTTGGGCAAAGCATACCACTAAGGTAAACGTAGAAGGATCAGGTCAAAAAATACTTAATGGCTTGGACATATTTAAAAACAACAAGCAACTGTTTGATGGTTATCGTTCTACTCCTGTAACTACAGAAGATGCAGAAAGTTTCTTCAAGTCTACACTTTGCAAGACACAGACTAAAGGTAGCGCACTTAAGTTTAATGATCGACAGTTGCAAGCATTGCTTGGTAACTTTGATAATGAAAGCGCACAGCTTGGTCGAAATCAATGGGCATTATACAACGCTATGACTTACTGGTCTACGCATTGTGATGGCGCAGTATCACCAGAGAATACTCGTCGCATTCGTGAGGGTCAGTTAATCAAGGCTCTTAAATCTAACCAATGGGAAGAAATACAATGAAGATAGAAGAGATTCTAATCAAGAAGGTAGCGCCAATGCTTTGGCCTACTCACTTTAATGCAATAGCTGATGAGTTAGAAAAAGATATCCCCAACTTTAATAGAGATAAGTTTCTAGCTAGAACAACCAAGGCATGGGAAGATGCTCAACCAGAAATAGATTTCAATGATGAAATACCATACTAGGGGCAATAAATGTATTCATATCAAGCTTACACTACAGACGGAACAACTCTCTTAGGTAGTTCTGCACGTACTATTAATGATTTACGATTTAGATATTTAAATCATCGCAAAATATTTGGTGATAGGAATGTATCTGAAATTGTAGTTTTAAAAGGTCGTAAAATACACGCATATTATACTCCTGATTTTAAATTAGATAAAAGCAAACCAGCTTTTATTCACAATATTCTTTATAGGAGATAAGAATGGAACCAAACATAATTACAATTCCACTTGATGAGAAGTATATTATTTCTATTTCTCAGTGGTACGATGAAGATGCTGAAATAGGAATTTTAGACACTACAAAGAAACAAGGTGAGCAGTTAGTAGGTATGGAAAGCATAAAGATTCGTAGTTACTTTCATCTTGGTCAAATAATAAATGATTGGATTTCTATTGGTGTTGATGAATTAATCAAAAGAACAGGGAGTATTGTAAGATAATGGGCAAAGTTAAATCATACATGATGGATGAATTAGAAAATAATCACGGCTCACCAGCAGATAGAGGTAGTGCTGATGCTTTTTACTGGAGAGAGTCTGATCCTCATTGGTGGCCAGAAGGTACTGGCATAGGCATTCGTGTTGAGCAATGCGATATGCTTCAATCTCAAATAGATATATACATGGAGTCATACAACAATGAAACAGGGCGCAAAGATCACGGTTGATATAGAGTTAGAGCAAATGCTAAACGAAGTGTTTGCTAAAGTATTAGGTAAAAACTGGTAAACTTGACAGGCTTGTGGCATATATGCAATTTGTTTTGCGATGCCACAGCTACAAAACTATCAAAAGATTACTGACGCTACTGATTCCTATGTTGATCTTATTGACCAGCTTGTAGCTAGACGACATGATAAAGGCTGGTCACAAGAAGAACTAGCTGCGGAGATAGGATGTACCAATTCACTTATCCACAAATGGGAACAGTACAAACGTGTGCCTTCTGGGTTTATGTTAACGTGCTGGCTGGATGCACTTGGCGTTAAGATCAAAGTCTGCGGGTACAAAGATTAAAAAAGGCACTGCGAAGTGTGATAGCTGCAATACAATTACAAGATATTTTGTTGCAATCTTAGCCAGCTTCAAGCCAGCTAGGTATCACATGATATGTATAAATTGTTATGAGGATGACACATGGCAAACAAGAATAAGTCAAAAGGAACTTACCACGAAAACTGGTTTGTCAAATGGCTCAACGAAATCGGAATCAAAGCAAAAAAAGTACCGCTCTCAGGATCACTCGGAGGAGAATGGAGCGGAGATATTCACCTCACACTGGACGGACGGCATTTGGTAGGTGAGGTAAAGTACAGAGACAAGTCTAATTTTCCTAGTCCTTTCAAGGTGTTAGACAATCGGGACATAGCTTTTTACAAGAGACGTACTGGCAAGCCGCAAACACTTGTCATTATGGATGGTGAATTGTTTGCAGATTTATTAGGAGTTAAAAACAATGGAAGCACAGACAATATTAATTAGAAAGTGGCTTGATAGAGGCAATACTATTACTGCTTATCAGGCATTAGAATGGTTTAAATGCTTTCGATTAGCGTCTAGGATTTTTGACTTAAAATCATCTGGCTTTGCCATAGAAAAAGAAATGATTTTACTTGATAACGGAAAGAGAATCGCGCAATATAAAAAAGCCCCCGATAGCAGGAGTTAACTATCAGGGGCAGTTGAGAGACAAATAGTGGACACTATTCTAAACCAAACATTGCTAGGGAAGGAATACAATGTATGCTGACATACTAATCAGAGAAGTTATTAGTTGGCAAGTAAAAAATCATACAGCTAAATATGTTCTTATATGTATTGCTAAATACACAGACGCCGAAGGCGTATGCTTCCCCAGCATTGATAGGTTAAGCTTAGACACTGAGCTTTCTAAACGTTCAGTGATTAGAGCAGTAAACTATCTCATCAAAACAGGTTTCTTAACTAAGAAACGTGGTAACATAGGGCATTCAAATGTCTATCAATTCACATGCTTAATAGATGAAGGTGACAAAATGGCACACGAAGATAAGAGTAATATAGTTAGATTAGTAATGGGTAATAAAACTTCGAGTGACAAATTGGCACTTTCAAAATTCGATGAGTTTTGGAAAGTGTATCCTCGCAAGGTAAGCAAGGGTCATGCTCGTATTGCATTTGTTAAATCTCTTAAGTTAGTAGATGCTGACATCTTGATTGAAGCAGCAGCTACCTTTGCTCGTATATCTAAATGTACTGAGAAGAAGTACATACCTCATCCAACCACTTGGCTTAACGCTGAGAGATGGGATGATGAAGTTGATGACATAGCAAATCAATCTAATACCGACAGGCTCAATGACATCTTGGATTTCAATCCAATGCAGCAACTCAACAACCTTACTGTAATCAAGAAGGAGATAGGCTAACATGGGAATCTATGAGGATCGTACCAGAGTTATCGGAACGTGGCTTACGAACGTCCTCCGTCGCTATACGCCACCATCAGGCATGGATGATAACACCCTTCGTGAAGAACTGAACTTCATTGTAGAAGATGTTAATAAAAATATACCTACACAGTTTGATGCTATAGATATTTCATCTGTACTTATCAAGACTGACGGACACGTTCGGGCAACCCATGGCCCAAGAACGTGGCCTTCTGTCAAGACGTTTATTGAGTCTACTAAAAAAGCTGTTGATACTCACTCGCGCCACATTGCTATACCTAGTGTGACTACTAATGATGTAGCTACAGACTTACAAATTATAGCCAAGAAGATTCGTAATGGTGATCCTATACCTGATTATATTCTTGTAGAAGATTCCCCCTATCGTATTGTAATCATGGAGGAAACTGGAATAACTCCACAAGACTTTAATAAATATCTTGCACCGGAACACAGAGTGTAGTAAACAAAACGTGGACACTATAGTAGGAGTTAACAATGAACCGTAAGGGATTCATAGGTGGCAGTGATGCCGTTAAGATTATGGCTGGTGATTGGTATCAGCTTTGGAAAATAAAAACAGGTCGCGTTGAGTCAGATGATTTATCTCGCAACCTAGCTGTGCAAATGGGTGTGCTTACTGAAGATTTTAATCTTGCTTGGTTTGAGCATGAGTACGATAAGCTAGTACACCATCATCAACTTGAGATTAAAAGAAAAGCATTTCTCAAGGGTACAATAGATGGCATGGTTAAAGGTACTAATGCAATTATTGAAGCCAAGCATACTTATAGCGGCAACAATATGGAGTCAGTTATTGATTACTACATGGCTCAAATACAATTCTATTGTTATCTAGCACAAGCAGATGGTTGTTATCTTTCTGTTTTGTTTGGTAATAACAAATGGCAATGTTCTTATATTAGCTACAATGACTCTTACATAGCAACAATGCTTGATTCTATTAAAGAATTTTGGGGATATGTTAAGCGTGATGAAGAGCCAGTTAACTACGACATTCCTTTGCAAGTAAGCATAGATAAAATACTTGTTGATGACATGGTTCGCCGTGATGCCAGCCTTGACAACGAGTTTATGGATGCTGCCATTACCTACACACAATACCAGCAGCACAATGTTGTATTTGAAAACGCTAAGAAAAGCCTCAAAGAAATGGTCGCAGATAATGAGCGTGAAGTATACTGCGATCAAATATCTATACGCAGAGATAAACGTGGATCACTTAGAATAAACACAAGGAAGGAAAAGTAATGAGCAACTTAGACATATGGAATAATCTATCTAAGTCAGACCCCAAGTATCTAAAGAAGGTTAGCTTTGGATCGCGCAGCTTCACAGCAATTGACCCTCAGTATCAAGTTAGAATGATGACTGAACAGTTTGGAGCAATAGGTGAGGGTTGGGGATGGCACAACAGTACAGAGTTTGTGCCTGTGAGCAACGGAGACAGCGCTGTAGTGGCCAATGTAACTGTTTGGCATACATCCCACTCTAATTCCTTTGGGCCATTCACAGGCTGCCGTAAGTTCTTTGACGCAGCAAAGGGTAGAATGGCAGAGGATGCACCAAAGATGGCTATCACTGATGGCCTAACGAAAGCCCTATCACACATAGGGTGTAACGCTGACGTTTTCTTAGGGGAAATGGATGGCAATAAATATGCCGCAGATAGCGGTAATAAGAGTAGCTGGTAATAAAAAGGAGCCAGAAGCATGGCAGAATATGACAACACGAATACAGGCGCAGCATTCAAACCATTCGATACAATGAGAATGATACTGCAAGGCAAAGTCAACATGGAAGGCAATGATAGAAAGGTTGTTCTAGTTGCAGACGAAACCAAGAATGGAATGAAGATCATTGAGGTCTATCAAAAGATGGGTGTCTTGTTTGAAAATCAAAGTGACAATGAAAAAGCACCGCACTTTAGTGGCCCTCTTGAGGACTATGCAAAGGGACAAGTTGAACAGATTGCAGCTTGGAAACGTGAAAAAGATGGTGGCAACTATATGTCAATGACACTCAGCGCAAGGCAATCTAAAGAATCACCAATCAAAGATGATAAGATTCCTTTCTAATGGAAAAGTGGCGCGAAATGACCCAGCGTCACAAGCGTGAGCGAATTGAGCTAGTAAAATCACTGGCTCAATCTCGTTACACTCAGACGCAAGCATCAAAGGTATTAAATGTTAGCCTTCATTGCTTAAATAATTTTATACACAGAAATCAAATACACTGGCCTGTCAAACGGCAAGGAAAAAAATAATGATTACTTACTACACAGTAATGATCCTTACCTACACAATCCAAGGCGAACTCTTACAGTCAAAAATATTATATCCTTCCGCAAAAGAATGTGGAGATGCATTGGAGCATGTTTATCCTACCATTTATAAGTTTGATAAAAGTAGTATTGGGCAGTGTAAAAGAACAAACACTATATCAAAAGCAATGAGGCCAAGGAGCAAACCAAAGAGATGATCAATGAATAGTATGCTGAAAGGTTACGACTCGGAGCAAATGCTTGGCGTAGCGATGATAGAGTATGAACGCGAAGATTATAAAAACGGGGAGCGCAAGAGCCCTCTGCCGATTGATCTGGAAAAAGTGTATAACTCAGATTTGCCAGTGAGAGCGTTTGAAGTCTTAAGATTATTGCGCAAGCTTGGCCCTAGTACGGCTGCTGAACTTGCTGAGCACATCGACATGACCGTGGGACAAATTGCTGCAAGCTGCAATAGCCTTAGCATGAAAAAGTTTGTTACCAAGGATGAATTACAAAAGCGAGGTTACTGCCACTATACGCAAAAAGAAACCTTCTTAGGTGGTTGGATTTACAGCGCGGCTTCAAAAGATGAATGAACTATTAGTTATAAATCCATTAGCCATCTGTGTATTTTTTTGGTCTTGTTTATTCTATCATCAAGTCCGTGATATCCACCGTTTACATGCTTTGTAATCTTCTGTATTACATCCTCGTTCACACCCTGATCTGCTATTTTAAACAGTCCGTTCTTGCTGAAAAACCACTGCGCAGTTTCAAACGCATACTCGTTTTCAACCAAGCTAGGATCAGTCATTACTTCGGGCACACCCATGTCAGACGCAAAAGATTGGTAGTTTGATTTGCCAGTTAACTGTAACCAGCCTCTGCCAATAAAAAGCTCTGCGTCGTTTTCAGTCTCATTGCCGAGCGACGTGCGCAGATAGACTTTTCTAGCTATTTTGCTTGGCTGTCTGTGATACTCACGGGCCTCTGCCTCAGTCGTAAACCGACTTGGCCATGTAGCCATCAACCCTTTCCAGCTGTAGTTTAGATTTTCCTTAGAGCGTTTGAACTCACCGCTTTCATGTGCAGCCTGTCCTAGCAAGTGAGCACCTCTTTCGGGGGACAAGCCATAGTGTGTTGCTATTGCACGAGCAGTGTTAGGGCCGAACTTACCATCAGCATCAACACCTATCTTAGCTTGAATATTTTGCATTGAGTCGCTCATTTTTTACCTCCAAAGAATTTAGTTGCTGACCTCACTGCAAAGCTACTCGCTACAATTACACCAAGAGTGTACTGATACCACTCAGGCATTGTTTCTAACGCAGCAAACCCATTCTCTACAGCTTGCTCTGCCCACTCAAATGGAAGGAATGCCAGTATTAAAGGTATGCTAAACAAGCCAACTAGATACTCATCTTTCAAAGAGTTTTGTGAACCTGTTGCCATGATCCTTTCCCACTCAGCTTCAGATGTTGCAGCTGACTTCATAATAGTAGCTTTAGCTTCTGCCTCGACTAGCTTGAGGTTTGCAGACGCTGCTTGATTGGCAGCTTTACCTTTTAGCCAACCCCCTGCTAACTCTGCTATCGGGCCTATCAATGCTTGAATCATTTTTTAATCCCAGAACTGGGTTTTTTTCGGGACGAATTTCGGGACGCACCACGCTTGGATTTTGTTTTGGTGGTAGACCCTTTTGGACGTCCACGTTTCGTTGCCGGTTTCTTCGATCCATCGGGCGTATTCCCCACAAGATAAGATGGAACGGAAGGCTGGGACTCCTCCTGTTTCGTGAGGTAGCCCATCAATGTAGACCACCAAAATAAAGGCGAGAACCATTTCATTTAACATTTCCCCTGTCAGTCTTAGCTTCTTTATTCATCCATATTCCGAAGCAACCTGTCAATGCCCCCATGCATACAGATACTAAACCAGCTTGAGAAGGAGTCGGTGCTTCAATAGACATAAACCAATGAACAGATTGATAAGTAAGTATTGTAACTACAAACATCATGACTCTGGGAAATATTTTATATTCATCTATAATTGTACTTGCCATTTAATTCTCCATACTTGCTAACCAAATGAAACCAAATAAAGCACCAATAAGAATAACAAACAGCGCAATGCCAGCTGTCCACTCTGTTATCTTTTGTTTCAATTCAATCCTAGCGTATTCATTCTCTCTTTTTTGCTGGCGCATATCAGCTTCTATAGATAGCAACTCCTCCCAATGGCTAGGCCCATACATAACTGATATGTAATCCTTTAATTCAGCGCGCATCGCATCTCTTTTTTTTTAGCACTAAACACTTCCATTGCTTGTTGTTCTATACCACCACCTAATATCTGAAAAACACTAGGTTTCTGAGTTTGCTTATCTGCGTAATCCAAATCACTCATAGCACCAGCCCATTGAGAAAGCTGATTACCCATGTCTTGCAAATCTTTACCTACTTGCATACCTTTCTTCAGCGCAGAAAAAGCAGAGGTAGCTATAGCTATAGTAGATACAGGATCAATCATTAATTACCCCATAGTTAACAAGCGCAATAAAAGAACAATGATAAATGCACTGCATCCAATTAATATTGCTTCCAATCTTTTAACTCGATTAAACAAATCACGAAACTGAATATCCATCTCAGTTTGTATAGCTATGATTTGTTTTTCCAATCCATCAATCCGATCATGAGCATTGCTCACTGTTCTCTTATCCATGTTATAGTCCGTTAATTTACAACTTCTTCTGAAAGGCTGAGAGATTCACCTAACATATTTAAGAACGCTTGCCGACCAACTTGAAGTTGATCTAAATTAAACTGTGTTGATTTAATCTTTTGCTCCAAAGAATTAATATGATTAATCACAGTCTTTTGACGATCATCTAATTGATCTTCAGTGTATTCTATTTCGTTAATCGTGATGGTCTTTTTATCTTCAACCATGTTGATTTCCTTTCTAAGTTAAGCTGCCCACGGCTGACCAGAGGCAGAGGTTGGAGCTTTTTGATTGTCCACATCGACTTTGATGTTTGCTTCGATACTATCTTTGTCTAGCGCACCTTGCGCCCATGCTATTGCGTTGGCTTCTGTCACGTCTGCGTACGCAATGAAGCCAGCGGCAGATGCA
>Ga0209634_1000508_pt1 | contig 30199 bp, 63 predicted proteins | sample LinPmetageLP40_FD_184043 | JGI IMG/M metagenome (GOLD analysis project Ga0209634, IMG submission 184043) | Marine viral communities from the Pacific Ocean - LP-40 (SPAdes) (version 2) | ecosystem: Environmental > Aquatic > Marine > Oceanic | place: Pacific Ocean | collected 2010-08-26 | reverse complement strand
TATTTTCATTTTTTTCCTTCCGTTGTGGGGGGTTTCGCCCCGTTTGTTTATTGTTATTTAATTTTATGATTGATTATACAGTCATCAATAAGTGGTTTTGCTTCTTCCAATGTTTCCACTATTCCACATAACCATGTTGTAGGTGTTTCAAAAGTATAATCCCAAACTTCATAATCTCCAACTGCTGTTTCAAATACTACATAATCTTTATAGCTTAAAACTTTTTTGTTCATTTTTTCTTTTAACATTACGCAGACTCCTTTCTTGCCAAATAATTTTTAACTAAAGCACTAGCCAACATGTCAATTTTTTCTTTTGAAAGATTTAAACCTTTAGGCTGATCTTCCGTAAGAATTTTAACCACTTCTTTTTTTGCTTGTTCTATTTTGTTTTCCATTTTTTTTTCATAATGATCTTTTAAGTAAAGATTAACTTCTCTACTATTACAATCAATAAGTTCACTAAACATAGCTATCTCTAATTTACTCATTTTGTTTTCTCCTTTTTTGTTTTTGTTTTTTTCCATACCAATTTTATATAAAAGATATATGCAATATGCAACTAAACAATCCCTTTAGAGGTGTATAAATATATAAAAAGAATATAATAAAATCAATGACTTATTATGTTGCTATTTTGTTCTATAGGTTGTAATACGAAAAATGTGGGTATTCATGCCTTCCTGAGTACCCACGCTTATATGTTACTTCCAAAACGAATCATTATTAAATCAAGAATTCATCTTGAGTGGGTTGCAAGAAACAATGTTTGCATTATCACTCGTTCAAATTACGGAGTCCAAGCCTGTCATGTAAGAACTGTTTTTGGTAGAGGCGATTGTGGAGTCGGAACTAAAGGTGGAGATATGTTTGTTGTACCTATGACTTGGCAAGTACATCACGACCAACACACAATGTCTGAATTAGAATTTTATTGCAAAAATAATATAAATCCTATAGAGATTGCAAAATCTTTAGCACTAAATACAAAGTGTAAAAAGATTAACAAACTAGCAAAGGAAGGCTTCTATGACGACTACATTAAACATTACGCAGATCAGCAAGAGTGTGCAAAAAGCACTTTTAAATTCAAAGCTATATAAAGAAAACGAGTTCTTTGATTTAGACCAAAAGAAAATATTAATTTATATCTTAAAAAACAAGTTGGGAATTAGTTATGCAAAACTTGGTAAGGAATTAAATCTAAGTTGGTATCCAATATATGCATCATGCAACATAGCTAAAAGTAAATATTCTAAATTAATAGAACAAGTTATAAAAACAATAAAAATCTAAAAGGGAGAATAAAATGGAAAAGGAAACAAATAAATTTCACGCACTACAACTATTTACAGATACTTTTAGTGCTGAAACAGTACATCTAACAAACGAAGCGGTAGGAATCTATATAAGACTATTATGTTTTGCTTGGACTAAAAACACCAAACCTTTTAAAACCGAATCAGCATATAGAATTTGCCATTGTAAAACAGATGATTGTAAATTGCATGTAGATGAAGTCTTAGAAGAATTCTTTATAGCAAATACAGAAGATAGTTCATGGACTCACAAAAGATTAACACATGAACATGAATATTTATCAGATAAATACAAAGCAAGGTCTGAAGCTGGTAGAAAAGGTGGTTTAGCTACTCAAAGTAAAGCAAAAGAGGATTTTGCTTCAAGCAAAATTAAAGCACCTATACCTAGTCCTATACCTATACCTAAAAGTATTATAGAGTCTCCATTTGACGAGTTTTGGAATACTTTGAAAACCAAAAAAGGCTCTAAACACTTAGCAAGTAAAAGATTTAAGGTTCATTGCTCAGATTTAGACCCTGTAGAACTAGCTGAAAAATTTAATCGTTATTCTGCTACTGTTAAGGATTTTGAATTCTTGGCACATGTATCTACTTGGATTAATCAAAAAAGGTTTGATGACGAGGAAAACAATCAATCTCTGAAAACAAAAGAACATGAAGTTTTTTACGAAGATGTAAAATTAGAATATTCAGGTCAATTTGGAGAACATATGGAATATACAGATAATAATGGTGGTAAATATAAAAAGCACAAATGGAACGGAAACCCTATTGAAAAAGTTGCTTAGTTAAACAAATCATAGTAATAGATTATAAACCACAACAGGAGAACATTATGCCAAAAGGTAAAGGAACATACGGAAGTAAAGTTGGAAGACCACCTAAAAAAATGAAGAAAAAGAAGAAGAAGTAGTGGCAAAAAAAAAGGAAATTTTTGAAAAAGCTAGACCTAAAAAACTAGGAAAACCAAAGCCTTTTGACAAAAAGTCTAAGGCTTACAAATCAGTTAAAAGAAGTGCTGATAAAAAATTTGGTAAAAAGGTAAGTCTTTATAAGAACATATTTATTTCACAAGCCATTAAGAAATACAAACCTAAAAAGAAAAAATAACTTTGTATGACTATAACTAAAATAGATCCTGACTTTACACCTGAAACACATGACATTGGTACTGGTTCTGCACAATCCTCTGTAATTACTACAGGTTCAGGTAGAGTTAGAATAGCAACTACAACTCATTGCCATATTAAATTTGGCTCAAACCCTACTGCAACTGAAGAAGATGTTATGCTACCAGCAAATCATGTTGAAGTTTTTGCTTTTAAATCAGGAGATAAAATTGCCTTTATTCATCATGGTGGTGGTGCTGGAGAAATTAACATATCAGCAGTAGATTAATGGGAATCACTACTTCAGTAACTTTGAAAGAATTGATGGTTAATAAAATTACAAGCAAAGGTAAATACAAGAAGAAATCAGGAAAAGGAAAGTCTTATACTAAACGCAAGAAAAAAAAATGAAGCCTAAAATCATAAGGTTTGGTCATAGAGATTTTAAAGTTATCTATATATCTAAGAAGGAAGCTAGTAAAAGACAGATATATGGAGAGGTAGATACTAGCACCAATACTATTACAATAGATAAATCTTTAGATGATAAGGTAACATTCAACACTTTAGTCCATGAATTAATCCATGTCATAGCAGAGCATTATCATTGGAATCTACCAGCAGAACAGGAAGAATTAATATCGGAAACTACTGGAAACGCACTTGCAGATTTATTTAATCAGAATCCTAAGTTAGTAGAATACCTTGCAAAAGCTTTCAAAAAGTAGTAGCTGAATCTTACGATTTACATAGTCGGTTAATTATGGATAAGATAAATAAAAAAGACATAGAGATTATTCAGCCTAAACAGGTAGGCAGACCTAAATTTGAGTTCACAGACGAAAAGCTAAAACAAGTATATGAGTTAGCTTCTATTATGTGTACTAAGCAAGAAGTAGGTACGATTATTGGTTGTTCCCATGACACGATTGAAAGAAATGAAATGGCTATGGAAAACTATAAGATGGGGGTGGCTAACTCAAAAGCTACTATTAGAAGGACACAATTTAAAATAGCTACTAAGTTAAACTCTGCTCAGATGGCTATGTGGTTAGGTAAGGTATATCTTAAACAAGACAAAGACGAAGATGAGGACGAGTCTAATAATCCTTTGCCATTAACGGATATTGTATAATGGGTAAAGCTGATTTAATTTTATCAAGATCGCAACATAACAAAAGTTGGATTGGAGATAATGGAAAACCTGAAACTAGGCAAAAAGATGACTTCTATCCAACACCACCTGAAGGAACATATCCGTTATTAGAAAAGGAAAAGTTTGAAGGGGAGATTTGGGAATGTGCCTGTGGAGATGGTGCTATATCTAAAATCCTTACAGAAGAAAAATATAATGTTTATTCTTCCGATTTAATAGATAGGGGTTATGGAGATACAGGAATTGATTTTTTAAGATCAAACAGGACTACAGACAATATTATAACAAACCCACCTTTTAAATTAGCTACAGACTTTGCTTATCATGCTTGTCAATTAGCAAATAAGAAAGTTGCTATGTTTGCAAGGATTAATTTCCTAGAAGGGGTTGCAAGGGGCAAAATGTTTAAGCTAACACCACTTAAAAATGTATATGTTTTTTCAAGAAGAATAACATTTACAAATCCCGATTCAGGAAAAAAATCTCATGGTGGCGGTATGTTAGCTTTTGCTTGGTTTATTTGGGAAAAGGGATATAAAGGAAAACCTACATTAGATTGGATATAAGATTCTATGGCAAAATGAAGGCTGGGATAGTTGGGGAAATGAAGTTTAGAAAAGATAGGGTTTTTAAAAATTGGCAACACGCAAGACATTTGGAAATAACTAATCAAGAATTTATTTACAACACTTCAGGCATCAAAGGTAGAAGCTATGCCAAACAAGATACAACTAAATATTTCAAAGAAGCATTTAAAGAATTTGATTTATTTCCTGACCAAGTAGAAGATCGTTTGGGTGTTATGTTGCTAAAACATGACGAGGAAGGTGCTTATACTCAAATACATAGAGATCCAGCACCAGTAGGATATGTTCATGCTAGAGCCAATGTTATGTTAAAAAAACCATTAGTAGGCGGAGATGCAATTATTAATGGAAAAGTATTTAAATTAGAAGAAAACGATTTATGGTTAATTTTTCCTAATATAGAAGATCATGGCTCAACAGCTATTGAAGGTGGAGAAAGATTAATTTATAGTTTTGGTGCTTTAATAAATGAAAAGAAATTATAAAGGAATTTATGGCTAAATACAAAGACAGAACAGTTAAGCTAAATAAACCATTTAGAACTCCTAGTGCATCTAAGAAGTTTGGAGTCTATGTTAAAGATAATTCTTCAGGTAAAGTTAAGGTAGTTAGATTTGGTGCTAAAGGTATGAGTATCAAGAAGAATATACCAGCAAGGCAGAAATCATTTATGGCAAGATTTAGACCAATACTTGCTAATGTAAAAGGACAAAAGAGTTTATCTCCAGCTTATTGGGCAGTTAAATCTTGGAGAAAAGGTTTTAAGATTTGATTAAGTATTTTTTGTTTTTGCACATAATGGTAGCTAATCCAAATGCTTATGTTCCTGATGTGTACGACTTTTGGTTTGAAGAACCTGAACTAAGATACTTTGCAACAGAAAAAGATTGTCAAACAACAGGTAATGAAATATTGAAATGGGCAAGTCAAATTATGGAAGATAAAAATAAACAGGTCATTAAAAGTTGGCTAGATTGTATAGAGGTAACTAAGAGTGAAAAAGCATCATTTAATCATCAACCTAGAACAGCTAAAAGCCTATGACCATCAAGCTAAACAAATCATCATTAACAAAGCTTTCTTTTATCAAGCTGAGAGCATTATGTTTTATGGACAGGGTTTTAATAAAAGCCAAGAAAATATTAAGGATCAAATCCTTACAAGTAACATTAAAAATCATATTGATTTGGTTGTTGTTGATAATATTCTTGAGCATTTACCTTTAGAATATTTAGGGGTTGTTATTAAAGATATATTTAGCTATTCTTGCAAACACATTATGGTCATATTGAGTCATAAGTCAGATAAGTTTAAACCAGTAGTAAAACAATTAAGCAAATACAAAAAGCATAGTTTTTACTTCAATCAATAATGCCTTTATCTGAACCACAACGAGAAGTCATAGCATCTAACAAAAGATTCAGGGTTCTAATTACAGGCAGAAGATTTGGTAAGACTCATCTTTGTATGATGGAACTACTAAGAAAAGGTAGGGACAATCCTAATGGTAAAATCTTTTATGTGAGTCCTACTTATAGAATGTCTAAAGAGATCATGTGGAAGAATCTCAAGAAGGTAGTTAATAAATTAAGATGGCATAAGTATATTAACGAAACAGAATTAACGATTGTACTAAAGAATAATTGTCAGATCAGTTTAAAGGGTGCAGATAAATCAGCAGATAATTTACGAGGTGTTGGACTAAACTTCTTAGTGCTAGATGAGTTCTCTGATATTCCACCTGAAGCTTGGTCAGAATCATTAAGACCTACTATTTCAGATAAGCATTGTCAGGGTTCAGTATTATTTGTGGGTACTCCTAAAGGGGTAGGTAATTGGTCATATGAGATGTATCAGAAGGGTAAGTCTAGTGATCCTGAGTGGCAGTCATGGAAATATACAACAGTAGAAGGTGGACAGGTAGAACCACACGAAGTTGAACAGGCAAAGAAAGATTTAGATGAAAGATCATTCAAGCAAGAATACTTGGCTTCCTTTGAAACTTATGCTGGTATTATTTATTATAACTTTGATAGGGAACAGAATGTTAAACCATGCAAGTATGATCCACAAGCAGTTATTCATGTAGGCTTAGACTTTAACATTGATCCCATGAGTGCTTGTTTATTTCATTTAAAGAATGGAGTGGCTCAGTTCTTTGATGAGATAGTTATTTATTCTAGTAATACAGATGAGTTTATTGACGAACTATTAAGCAGATACCCTAAGAATAAGATCATTGTATATCCTGATCCAGCTTCAAGACAACGCAAGACCAGTGCTGGTGGTAGAACTGATTTAACTATCTTGACCAATGCTGGACTTAATGTTAAGTGTAAAAATACTCATGCTCTCGTAAGAGATAGAATCAACAGTGTTAATTCAAGATTGAAAAATTTTGATGGTAATAGAAATATATTAATTGATCCTTCTTGCAAAAACCTTATTAATAGTTTAACGAAACAAATGTATAAAGAAGGTACGAATCAACCTGAGAAAAGTGGACATGACCATATGACAGACGCATTAGGCTACGCAATAGAATACATCTTTCCCATCTCAAGTAATCTACCACCTTCACAACCTAAGAGATTTAGCTAATGGCATATTCAAGAGATCAAATTTTAGAACAGAACAAAGACTACTCAAACTATTCTCCAAGATGGGAATACTACATAAGATCATTCTTAGGTGGACAGGAATACAAAGACGGAAAATACTTACAGGAATACCAATTAGAAATTGAAAGCGAATACTACAGAAGAATACAAAACACTCCAGTAGATAACCATTGTAGAAACATTGTTAATATTTATTCTTCATTCCTATTTAGAATTAAACCAGTCAGAGAACTAGGTAGCTTAGAGGACGATAAGACTGTTCCTATGTTCTTAGATGATGCTGACTTAGAAGGTAGATCATATGAAGCTTTACTTAGAGAACTTCAAACTTATGCTTCTGTATATGGAAACTGTTGGGCTATTTTAGATAAGCCTAACTCTAATGCTAAAACAAGAGCAGAAGAATTAAATCAAGAGATCAGACCTTATATTAATATTGTTACTCCTGAGAATGTTATTGATTGGAATTACTCAAGATCAAGTTCAGGCAAATATTACTTAGACTATTTAAAAGTTAGAGAGAATATTGGTACTGAAGAAACTACTTACAGAATTTGGTACACAGACAGAATTGATACTGTTGTAATGAAAACTAAAGGTACTAACGATCCTAAGTTAGTAGAGTCTATTCCTAATAATCTAGGGGTTATTCCAGCAGTTATTTTATACAATCAAAGAAGTCCTATGAGAGCAATAGGAATATCTGATCTAACAGACATAGCTGACTTACAAAGAGCAATCTATAATGAGTTTTCTGAGATAGAACAATTAATCCGATTGGCAAACCACCCATCATTAGTTAAGACTAGAGATGTTGATGCTTCTGCTGGTGCTGGTGCGATTATTGAAATGACTGACAATCTTGATCCAGCTTTAAAACCTTATCTACTACAACCTTCAGGACAGAACTTAGATGGTGTTATTAAAACGATTAATGAAAAGGTTGAAGCAATCAATAGACTATCTCATGTTGGAGCAGTTAGAAATACAGGAACAAGAGTTGTATCAGGTGTAGCACTAAGAACTGAATTCCAATTACTTAATGCAAGACTAGCTGAAAAAGCAAACCTTATGCAATTAGCTGAAGAACAGATTTGGAGATTGTACGCATTGTGGCAAGATAAAGTCTTTGATGGCAAAATTATGTACCCTGATTCTTTTGATCTTAGAGATTGGGCAACTGACTTAGAAGTATTACAACAAGCTAAAGCAAGTATGATTAAGTCTGAAACTTTTACAAAAGAATTAGACAAACAAATAGCTAGAACAGTAATTGAAGATGATGATACATTATCTCAAATTGACGAAGAAATAGATCAATCAACTACAAGACTTGGCGAGTTTCCACAGACACCGATAGAAACTCCAACAGTTTAATATGGCTAAAGACCTACTGGAAAAGTTAGGAGATTATAGACAGGTTAGAGTCACTGACTTATCTGATACTCAAGTGGAACGATTACAAAAATCATTACAAGAGTTAGAGAACTTAGTTATTGCAGAAGCAAGTAAGATTGATCCCAAGAGAGGTAGTTTAAAATTAAGAACTACAATAGCTTTACAACTTAGACCTAAACTTAAACAACTTATTGAACAAACTTATTTAACAACAGTACAAGCTAACATAGCTGAGTATGATAAGTCTGCTAGTTGGTTGTTAGCTACCTTTAAAGAATATCCTATTCCTAAAGAGTTTAAAGAGATTACTGAATTGGATTTAACAACTATTCAACAATTAAAACGAGGTGCGTACTTACCCTTTGAAGATTTAGGTAATGAATTTGCAAACGAATTAGCACAAGAAGTTTATAACTCTACACTTACTGGAACACCTACTGATCAAATGATTTCTAATTTAAGAGGTAAGATTAACGGAGTCTATCAATCTAGCAATGATGAAGAAGCACAAGAGTTAGTAGATTTTATAACTAATAATCCTGATAAAGCAGAAGAAGTTAAAACTGCTAGTGAAAGATTAAATACTATTTATGGTAGAGATAGATTGGGTAATAACTTTAGAAGATACGCAACACAATTAGTCCAAGATTCCTTAATGGGTTTTGATGGACAATTTGCCAAGTATAGAGCAGACGAACTAGGATTAACGTCTTACAAATACACAGGAACTATTATAAGAGATAGCAGACCTTTTTGTAGAACTCATGTTAATAGAGTATATACTGAAGAACGAATAAGAGAAATTTGGAGTAGCCAAGTGTGGAAGGGTAAATCACAAGGCGATCCATTTATTGTCAGAGGTGGTTATAATTGCCGACACCACTGGCAACCTACAAGTCCTGATTGGGTAGATTCAGAAGGAAACTACAAATTAGATTGACAAATTCGGTAATTAAAACTAAGGAGTAAAACATGGACGAGAACAATAACTCGGTAGAGCAAACACAAGCTACTGAAAATAATGTGGAAACAAAACCTGAAGTTTCTAAGGAAACTGAAAGTAAAGTTGAATCTAAAGCATTTACTGAAGATCAAGTAGAAGCAATAGTTCAAAGAAGATTAGACAGATATAAAAAGACTGTATCATCTAAACTTGATGGACTTGATTTAGAAGAAGCGAAAAAACTTTTAGAAGAAAAGAAACATAAGGAACAAGAACTCGCTTTACAAAGAGGCGAATTTGATAAGGTGTTGAAAGATACTGTATCAAAGAAAGATACTAAAATATCTGCTTTGGAATCTGAGTTACAGAAGATTAGAATTGATGAAACATTAATCAATACTGCTTCCGTACTTAAAGCAATCAATCCTAATGAAGTGAAAGCTTTATTAAGAAATGCTGTTAAGTTAAATGACTCAGGTAGTGTTGAGGTAGTTTCTGAAAATGGAACTCCAAGATACAATGAAAAAGGCGACCTAATGACTGTAAATGATTTAGTAGCTGAGTATCTAAATAACAATCCGCATCATTTGAACGCTACCCCTAGTGGCAGTGGTTCAAAGAGTGGGATTGGTGGCAATACACTTAAGCCGTTTAATATAGCTGATTTGGATTTGAATAAAGCAGAAGATCGTAAGATTTATGCAGAACACAAAAGACAAAGAGAGAGTGGTGGGTTGAAGGCAAACTTAATAATTAACAACTAACCATAAAGGAAATAATAACATGGCAAACGAAACAACCAGTTCTACACTAGCAGAACTATACACTGATGTAATACAAGAAGCGATCTTCACTTTTCAAGAAACTTCTGTAATGCGTCCACTAGTAACAACATACGCAATCAACGGACAAGGTAAAACTGTTCAAGTACCAGTATATGGTGCGATAGCGGCGGCGGCAGTTGCAGAAGGAACTGACCTAGCAAACACAGCAGTTGATCCAACAGCAGTAGATATTACTGCGTCTGAGATCGGTGTTATGACTACACTAACTGACTTGGGTAGAGATTCTGCTTCAAGAAATGTTGGTGCTGACATTGGTAAATTATTCGGAGATGGATTAGCTAAAAAAGTTGATTCAGACTTAGCGGCTTTGTTCACTTCGTTCTCTACTGATGTAGGTTCGGCGGGAACTGAACTAACTCCTGAACTTTTATTCAAAGCACAAGCAACTTTAAGAGCATTGAACATACCAGCACCTTACTACGCTGTATTCAATCCTCTAGCTTGTTTTAACTTGAAGAAAGTTTTAACTAATGCTGGATATAGCACAGGCTCAAATGCAGTTTCTGATGTAGGAAACCAAGCAATGAGAGATGGCTTTGTTGGCAGAGTAGCTGGTATTGATGTTTATGAAAACGCAAACTTAGCTATTGATGTTAATGATGACTCAGTTGGTGCAGTATTCCACCCAGCTTCTATCGGTTTAGCTATGAAATCTGATCTTAAAATTGAAACTCAAAGAGATGCTTCAATTAGAGGAACTGAGATCGTAGCTTCTATGACAATAGGACAAGGGATTGTTAAAAACAATTACGGAGTTAAAGTAACTGTAGACTCAGCATTATAATATTAATGCTAATAATGGTGGGGAGTAAAATCCCCACTATCTACTAACAAGGATTTTATCATGGCAAATTTTTCAACTGACGCAGATTTAACTTTTTATCAGCCTGACATTCTTCAGTTTGGCATATCAAGCTTTACTTCTCCTAATGATTATCACGAACAAGCAAGAGAGGATATTGAAAGAGAATTAAGAAACAAATGGTGGGGCATTTACCAAAATAATACTACAAGAGATATTACAACTTTAAGTTCATTAGAAATGAACGGATCACTACTAACAGATGCACAATGGAAAAGATGTTCTGTATTCAGAGTGATAGGCTTTTATGCTACTCCACAATTAACTAAGTTTAATAGTGATGATAACAAAGATAGGTTTCAAGTAATGTTAGACTATTACCAAAAAGCTTATTATGCTGAATTTTCTGAGGTACTTAGAGATGGTGTTGAATATGACGATAATAACGATTCTGTTATATCCAATGCTGAGAAAGAGCCTTACGAAAGACTCAGACTAATCAGATGAAGATTATCCCCAAGATTGATGATCGTAGATTAAGAAGGAAATTAGATCAGCAAATAAGAGAACAGCCTAGACAAGTTAGGATTGCTTTAGGAAGAACTGCTGAATTTTTAATGGGTGTTATTAAGACAAGAACTCAAAGAGGTAAAGACGCAGATGGTAGAAGCTTTAAACCTTACACACTTGAGTATAAAGCATTTAGGCGAGAAAAAGGCAAACAAGTAAGATACCCTGACCTTAATTTTGCTGGAAATATGTTATCTAACATTGCACAAAAATCTAATCCTAAACAGGCTATTCTATTCTTTGCTAGTACAGCACAAAATCTTAAAGCTGTTGGCAACCAAAAAAAAAGAACTTTTTTTGCTGTTGGGGATAGAGAAGGCAAGACATTAATCAATTTATTTGCTAAAGAATTTAAAAAGGTATCTAAACTAATATGAGCATAAGAGAAAACATAGCTGGAAACATTATTACTGTATTAAGTGCAGTAACATCTCCTATTACTTTGAAGAAAGTAACTAGAGAGCCTTTTGATGTAGATGAATTATCTGAACAACAATATCCAGCAGTATTTGTTCAATCAGGTAATGAAACAAGATCAGACGAAACTATGACTTCAACTTCTGTTACAAGACAGGGAGTTGCAGATTTTGTTATTGTAGGATTTGTCAAAGGAACAGATACCAATATTGACACAAAAAGAAATCAACTAATTTCAACGATTGAAACTGCACTAGAATCTGATAGAACACGAGGTGGACAAGCAAAGATCACTCAAGTCGTGGAAGTTTCTACAGACGAAGGTACTTTGTTTCCTATCGGTGGAATACGAGTAGTAGTAAGAGTCATGTACACTTATACTGCTGGTACACCTTAACAATAACAACGGAGAACAACATGGCAACACATACAGGATCAGAAGGAACGATCAAAGTTGGCTCAGATACAGTCGGAGAACTTAGATCATTTTCTTTAGAAAACACTGCTGAAACTATTGAAGATACTTCAATGGGAGATTCAAGCAGAACATACAAAGTTGGACTGAAAGCATTTTCAGGATCGGCTTCTGTATTCTTTGATGAAAATGACACAGGACAAGTAGCATTAATAGTTGGTACTGAAGTAGTATTGAATCTATACCCTGAAGGTGCAACTGCTGGAGATAAATACTTCACAGGTAGTGCGATTGTAATTGGTAAAACTATAAATTCATCTTTTGATGGAATGGTTGAATCAGAAATTTCATTTACTGGAACTGGTGCATTAACTGAAGCAACAGCACCATAATATATAACATAAGGAGAAGGTAAGACATGAGTGTAATAGATAGAGTTAAAGAACATTTTGAATCGCAAGGGGTTAAAAAAGTTAATGTTGCCGAGTGGGGCGAGGAAGGACAACCTCTAGTGATTTATTCAAAACCATTTACTTTGGCAGAAAAAAGAAATCTGTTTAAAGGTGCTAAGAATGACGACTTGGGAGTTTTGGTAGATGCTATAATGTTAAAGGCAAGAGATAAAGATGGAAACAAAGTTTTTAAGTTAGATGATAAACACACTTTACTTAACAATGCTGATCCTGAAGTAATTGCTAAAGTAGCAACAGAAATACTTAACACTAACACCTTAGAGGAAGCCGAAAAAAAGTAAGATACGATCAAGAGTTATACACCATACTTGCTCTTGGCGAAAAATTACACAAAAGTATGGTAGAAATTTTGGCTATGACAGAAGAAGAATTCTTCTACTGGATAGCTTATTATAAAGTGAAGGCAGACAAGGAAAAGTTACATGGCACAAGAACGACTCCAAATTCGCCTAGACGCAGTAGATAATACTAAGAAAGCTTTTAATGGTTTAAAAAACAATACTGAAAAAGCTAAATCTGCTCTTATAAGTCTTAGAGGGGTTTTATTAACTATTGGGGCTGGTGCAGTAATTAAAGGATTTTTTAATGCTGGTGTTCAAATAGAAAATTTAGAAGTTCAACTAAAGGCTCTTTTTGGTTCTGCACAAGCTGGAAAAGATGCTTTAAAACAAGTTACTGACTTTGCTTCAACAACACCATTTGAACTTAAAAATATTCAGCAAGGTATTACTGCACTAGCAACTGTTAGAAAACAGGCTGAAAAATCAGGGGTTTCTTTTGATGAACTCTTAATGATTACTGGTAATACTGCAACTCTTTTAGGTAATGATTTTGCACTAGCTTCTTTACAAGTTCAAAGATCATTTAGTGCTGGTATATCAAGTGCAGAACTCTTTAGAGAAAGAGGTGTAAAAGCTATGGCTGGTTTTAAAGATGGCGTAAAATACAATTCAGGACAATCTATAATAGGATTAAAAAAAGCTTTTGGAACTGGTGGAGAATTTGGAAATTTAATTGATGAATTAGCAAACACATTATTTGGAACTATCTCAAATTTAAAAGATGCTTTTTTTATTTTTCAAGTAGAAGTTTCAAAAGGTTTTTTTGGTGCATTAAAAGAAAATTTAGGAGATTTAAAGAAATCTGTTGAAGAAAATAGAAAAACTATTAATGAATTTGCTGATGTTATTGGTACTGGACTAAGTAATGCAATTAGTGGAACTGCAAAAGTTTTAATGTTGATTAAAAGAAATATGACACTTATTGTAGAAACTTTTAAACTTTTTTTAGCTTATAAATTAGTAGCATTTTTTTACAGTTTAACCATTGCTATCAAGGGTGCAAGTATAGCTATGTTAGCTTTTAATAGAGCAACTAAAAAAAATCTTTTAATTGCTGGTGGTGCTTTACTTATTTCCCAATTAGATAAAATAATTAACAGACTTAAAAAAATTGGAATCCTTAGCAAAGATGAAGCAAAACCCAAACAAGAAGATAGTGCGGTTGCAGTTGTAAAACAAATGCCAAAATCTACATTTATGGACAAACTAAATTTTCAATTAAAAGTATTCGCAGTTACTTTGAGAGATGTTACCAAAACTACATTATCAGAAATGAATGAAAAATTTAAAAGCATTGGAGAAACCATTGCTATGGGTGCTTTAAAAAGTGTTAAAGCAATAAGTAAGGGAATTGCAGAATCTCTTATATTGGGAAAAAGTTTATCGGAAACATTTAGACAATTAGCACAACAGGTCATGGTTAATATTATTGCACAAACTATTGAACGAATAATATTAATGGGAATTGAAAAGTTATTAGCTGAAACAATCTTTAAAAAAGAAAAAGACAAAGAAAATGCAATCAGAAGTCAAAACTCTGCATTAAAACAGCAGATAGCACTTCAGGCTTTGTTAATGATGATGGGCGGGGGTGGTGGTGGTTTCTTTGCAGAAGGTGGAAAAGTAGAAGGTAGAGCAAATGGCGGAAGCACTAATGGTATGCAACCTTATGTAGTTGGAGAAAGAGGTAGAGAGTTATTTGTACCTTCTACTGATGGAACGATTGTACCAAATCATCAAATGGGTGGTATGGGTGCAACTAATATTAATTTTACAGTACAAGCTACTGATGTTAAGGGAGTTCAGGAGTTATTGATTGATAATAGAGCAACAATCACTAATATTATTAACACAGCTTTAAACCAAAAGGGCAAACCAGCATTAGTATAATATGAGTGGACAATTTCCTACAACACCTTCAGCAAGTTCAGCAAACATTAGATCACTGCAAAAAACTATTGTTAGTGTAACTACTTCAGGAAGAAAACAAGCTAGACAGATTGACGGACAACGATTTGCAATTACTTTAGATTTTCCACCAATGACTAGATCAGAGTTTGCACCTATTAAAGCTTTTATAATGAAACAAAGATCACAGTTAAATAATTTTACAGTTATTCCACCTATTGTATCAGATGCACAGGGTGTGGCTTCTACTACTATCTCAACTAATGCTTCTATATCTGCTGGAGCAACTACTTGCACTGTAGATGGTATGACTATTTCTACTAACGGAATATTGAAAGCTGGAGATTACTTTAGATTCACAGGACAGGAAAAAGTTTATATGGCAGTTGATGATTTAGATTCTGATGGATCAGGAGAAGGAACGCTTACTTTTGAACCACCTTTAAGAACAGCAGTAACAGACAACACAGTTGTTATTTATGACAATGTAGATTTTACTGTTACTTTAGTTAATGATGTTCAGGAATACAATTTAGGAGTTCAGGGTTATTACAGTTACGAAATTGATGTAGCAGAAAGTTTGTAATATGGCTAGAGGATTAACGACAGCAGTTAATAATGAACTTGCTACAGACTCACTAAATCCAGTTACATTAATTTATTTAGGTGTAGGTTCAGGCACTAGATATACAGATCATTATAAAGATATAACTTTTGATTCTAATACCTACACAGCTTCCTCTTTATTTTTGGACATTAGTACAGTTTCCGAATCTTCTGAATTAACTGTAAGCAATATAACTCTTAAATTTACTGGTGCAGATCAAACCATCATATCTCTATTTTTAAGCAACGAATATATTGAAAGAGATGTACAAATTTATAAAGGTTTCTTAGATGCTAACCAAGCTGTTATTGCTGATCCATTTTTATTATTTAAAGGTAAAATTGAAAGCTTTGGTATTAGCGAAACTTTAGAAAAATCAGATGTAGATATTGTAGTTACTTCTCATTGGTCAGACTTTGAGAAAGTAGAAGGAAGAAAAACTAATAATGGTTCACAACAATTACATTTTGTAAATGATGTAGGTTTTGATTTTGCTTCACAAACAACTCAAGACATTAAATGGGGTAGAGTATAATGCAAGATATTGTAGAACTGTTTAGAAACTTTAAGAAGTATGATTCTATTTCTGATGCAGATTTAAGATTGTATTTAATGCCTTCTATAAGTCTAAGGCAATGTAAAAAGTTTTATGATGGAGATGAGTTAGTAGGTTTTGTTAATTGGGCTTACATACATGACTTAACGGAAAAAAGATTTAAGGCTTCAGGTAAGATTAAACCTAATGAATGGAAGTCAGGCAATAATATTTGGTTGATAGAAATTGTATCTATTAAAAATACCTTCTCTATGATGAGAGATATTTACAATCATTTTAAAGACATCATGCAAAAAGATGAGTCTATTAATTGGTTAAGAACTGACTCAAGCATTTATAGAGTTGGTAAAAAGTTTAAAAGGGAGTTTCACGCATAATGGGTGGTGTAGTTGATGCAGTTGTAAGTATTGTCAGTGAATTTATATCTTGGCTTATACCTATTCCTGATATTCCTGAATTTGATACTCCTGAAGAAGAAAAAGGCGTTCTAGTAAATAAATCTTCAAACAATGCACAAATCCCAGTAATATACGGAACAAGGCAAGTAGGTATTACTAGAGTTCTAATGGAGTCTAGTGGAACTGATAATACCTATCTTTATATTGCTGGTGTACTTGCTGAAGGAGAAGTCAATGCCATTACCTCTATTTCTATTGATGACAAAGTAGTTACCTTTGATGGTGCATTAACTCATGGAACAGTAAGAGAAGTTGCTTCTTCAGATTCTAATTTTTACAAAGATGGAGCAAGTCATATTCAGGCACAAGCATTTATGGGTAAAGATGACCAAGTAGCTTCTAGTGTTTTATCTACCCTAACCAACTGGACTTCTGCACACAAACTATCAGGAGTAGCTTATGTTGCTATTAGGTTTAAATGGAATCAAGATGTATTTGGAAATATACCTGATGTAAAAGTTATAGTTCAAGGAAGAAAAGTTTATGATCCAAGAAATACCAACACAGTATTTTCTTCTAATCCAGCTTTATGTTTATTAGATTACTTAAGAAATGATAGATATGGAAAAGGATTACCTGACTCTGCTTTTGAAACAAACTTTGCTTCTTTTGCTACCTCTGCAACTACTTGCGAAACTCAAGTAACTCCTTATTCAGGTGCTTCAGATATTAATTTATTTGATACTAACGCAGTTGTAGATACCTCTCAAAAAGTATTTGAAAATGTAAAGAAACTCTTAAACCCTATGAGAGCCTTTTTTACTTACACATTAGGAACTTATAAATTACAAATTGAAGGAACAGGATCAGCAGTTAAAACAATTACTTCAGATAATGTTGTGGGTGGTGCAAAAGTTTTAGGAGAAAGAAAAGGAAGTAAATATAATAGAGTCTTAGGAACATTTACTAACCCTGAAAAGAATTATCAATTAGACACTATATCCTATCCACCAGCAGATGATTCAAGCTTACCACTAGCAGACAGACACGCAACAATGGTAACAGCAGATAATGGAACTTTACTTGAAGGAGATTTTGAATTTAAGAATGTTACCAGTCCATATCAAGCACAAGCTTTGTGTGAGGTTATTTTAAGAAGATCAAGAAACCAATTACAAATACAATTAAGATTAACTTCTGAATTTTTAGATGTATCTATTGGAGAAATTGTAGCTATTACATATCCAAGTGGCGGTTTCAATGCAAAGCCTTTTATAGTACAGGGATTAACTATTAATGAAGATTTGACAGTTGATCTGCAATTATTTGAACACCAAGATAACTTTTATGCTTGGAGTACCAAATCAGAAGCACCTACTATAGCGGACACTACTTTACCTAATCCCTTTAATGTTCAACCACCAGCAAGTGTAACTTTATCTGACCAACTTATTCAATACAATGATGGAACAGTTATTGTGGCATTGGACATTCTAATTGGTGCTAGTCCTGATTCTTTTGTAGATTATTATCAAGTTGAATACAAAAAGAGTTCTGAAACAGATTACCAAATACACGCACAAGGTACTGGATTAAATCAAAGAGTATTAAATGTCATTGACCAAGATATTTATGATGTAAGAGTTAAAGCTATTAATAATATTGGTGTATCATCTACTTATGTATCTGCACAAAGAACTATTATAGGTGCTATTGCACCACCTAATGATGTGGAAGATTTTTCATGCAATATAATTAGTGGAGATGCTCATCTTAGTTGGTCTGCTGTAACAGATCTTGACCTTGCATACTACCAAGTCAGATATTCTACTTCTACAAGTGGTGCTGAATGGCAAAATTCAGTTAATTTAGTTAATAAGATTGCACGACCAGCGACTTCAGTAACAGTACCAGCTAGAACAGGAAGTTACTTAATCAAAAGTGTAGATAAGCTTGGAAATTTTAGTACCAATGAAACAATTATTAGCAACACTATTGTGTCTAGTTTAAATTTTGTTGCTACACAAACAGAATCTCCAACTTTTACAGGGACAAAAACAAATGTATATCTTGATGATAATAACTATTTAAGATTAGACTCCTCAGAATTATTTGACTCTGCAACAGGATTGTTTGATAGTGGAACAGATTTATTTGATTCAGGAGTAACAGCTTATGATTTGTATGCCACTGGAACTTATAATTTTTCTAATATTATTGATCTTGGTGCAACATATAAATCAAGAGTTACAGCATCTATTACTCAAAGTGTAGATAATATAGATGATTTATTTGATAATAGAACTGGATTATTTGATGACCAAAAATCAAATTTTGATGGAGATACACCTTCTAATTGTGATGCACATTTAGAAATATCTACTTCAACTGACAATATAACTTATACTTCATTTAGAAATTTTGTGGTTGGAGATTATAATGCTAGATATTTACAATTTAGATTGGTTCTAACTTCTTTTGATTTAGCTTCTACTCCAGTTATTCAAACCCTATCTGTTGAGGTAGATATGCCTGACAGAATATTTAGTGGTAATGATATTTCTTCAGGAACAGGCACTAAATCTATTACCTTTACAATTCCATTTTATTCTAGTAATTACGCAGTAGGTATAACTGCTCAAGGTTTGGCAACTGGAGATTATTACTTATTAACTAACAAAACAATAAATGGTTTTGATATTGCTTTTAAAAATAGTAGTGATACAGGAGTATCAAAAACATTTGACTATATGGCAAAAGGTTATTAAATAGATTTTATGGCTCAATCAGATTTAACAATAGAAAACCAATCATTCCCAAGTTTTCGTGCTGACTTAAATGACGCTTTAACAGCCTTAAACACAACTCAATCAGGAACATCAAGACCAAGTTCTGCTGTAGCTGGAACTCAATGGCTAGATACAACTACTGCAACAACACCTACTCTTAAATTTTTTGACGGAACAGATGATATATCTTTAGGAGTTTTGAATTATTCAACTAACACAATTACCTACACACTAGCTGATGGCTCTGTTGCTACAGCAAAAATTGCTGATGATGCAATTACTACAGCCAAGATTGTTGATGATGCAGTTACTACTGCTAAAATTTTAGATGCAAATGTAACACTAGCTAAACTTTCTGCTACAGGAACGAAAGATGCTACTACATTTCTAAGAGGAGATAATACTTTTGCAGAAGCTGGGGGTGGTAAGGTTTTACAAGTGGTTCAAACTACTCTTACTACATTACTCTCTACAACAAGTGCTTCTTTTGTAGAAGCAAGTGGTTTTAATGTAGCCATAACACCTTCATCAACTTCAAGTAAAATTTTAGTTATGGTAACTACCAATACTAAAAATACTGCTGGAGATGGTAAAACCAATGTTACTTTAGCAAGAGGTGCTTCTGTACTACAGGCAAATGGATTTGCTTTTCATTCTCAAGCATCAGGTGCAACTTACTCCTTTTCTTCTAGTTCAGCATTTAATTATTTAGATTCTCCGAACACAACTAGTGCAACAACCTATAAAGTTTATTTTTTAGGCGAAACTGGAACTGCAAATCTTAATTTTAACAATTCAGTAGGTACTATAACAGCAATGGAAATAGGAGCATAATGATTGAAAAAGCAATACTAAAAATAAACCCAAATGCAAAATTTACAGTAGCACAAAATAGTGTAAGTGATTATGAAGTTGTTTGGCTAGAAGAAACTACTCCAATCTCTAAAGCTGACATAGAAGAACAATTACCTATTGTAGAACAAGAAATAGCAGATGAAGCACAAGCCGAGATAGATAAAAAAGCATCAGGCAAGCAGAAGCTATTAGACTTAGGATTATCCGAAGAAGAAGTTAAGGCACTAATAGGAGTTTAACCAATGGCTCTTATTTCCGTATCAAATAATGCTTTGTCAGACATCACAGCACTACCAGCTACAGCAAGATAATTATGGATAAAAAATTAGAAAAATTATTTGACCAATTAGATACTTTAAAAGACAAAGAAGTGGATATTCTTGAAGAAATAAAAAACAGACTTTATGATCTAAATGAAGCTGGAGATGAAGATGAGTATGATGATGAAGAATTTGATGAGGAAGATGAACAATAGAAACTTTAAAGATATTATAATTCTTTTAATTACAAGCGGTGTTCTAGTTTTGTTAGGCACAATTATTATTGGAGATTATATTGTGGCACTAGAAGAAAATAGACCAGTAGATGAGAGTGTAATTACATTAATGAAGATGTCAGTTACAGGATTGATTGGTGTTATCGGTGGCTACATTGGTGGAAGTAAATAATTGGAAGGCACAAATGACAAGTGCTTATGGAACGACTAAAAGATTTAATTGCTAAAAACTACGAGAACAACAAGGTAGAGAATAGCAACAAAATTCTAAACAAAGCCAGAAAAGAAGTTGATATTAATGGTCATGGTACTTCAGGCTATGTAATAAAACATGGATCCCAAAAAGGAAGAGTCCTAAAACACATTCAAATTAAAAGTAAGAACATATAATGGATCAATTAATAGATAAGATAGCATTTTTATTACTACCAGCTAATTTTGCTAAAATTATGCCTTACTGTTTTTGGTATTGGTTAATGATGACTGTAGTTGTAATATGGTTGTTAAGAAAAAAATAATGAGCAGAAAGACTAACACGATTTTAATTGGATTATTGGGGAGTGTATTAATGGGTTTAAGTACGTGGGTACTAATCACACTGATAGAATTGTCAACCATTGTAGCTATGCTTCAACAAGAAATGATGGACTTAGACAAGGTTATAGGGAGAATCTACCAACATATGGACAGACTAGCAGACAGATGAATATAGCAGAACTATTTAAAAAGAACTTTGTATTAGTGCCTATTATTGCTTCTGTTGTAGTTGGAACATTTAGTGGAGTTAAATATATTGTAAGTTTAACAGAAACTATTAACGAAAATAAAAAACAAATTGGAATAATTCAAAACACTAATTTAAAAAATCAAATTAAATATATTAGTCAATTAACTATGAATCAAAATCAAATTAAATTAGAAATGGAAAGAGAAAAAGGAAGTAAAGAATTATTAACAAATAAATTTACTACTATCTTTGAAAAAATAAAAGGAATAGAGTTTGACATTAAACAAATTCTTTTAAAAGGAAGTCGTTAAATGAATCAAGAAAGACCTAAACCCAGCAACCCAAATCCTAAAAACTAATGGCTAAAAAAGGAAATATTTATGGTGCAATTATTACTTACACCAAAACCTACAAAGGAACTTCAGTTGGAAAAAAGCCAATTACCTCTACTATGAACAAGAATAAGCGAAAAGGTAGATCAAGAAAACAGATAAGAAAATCTGCTAAAAGAGGTCAGGGGAAGCCAATTTGACAAAATAAGGAAATACAACTAATAGAACTTTATGGCTAAACAATCATCTACAGAAGTTAAACTTCAATTTATTTGTGAAAAAATTTCTAAATTAGAAAAAGGACAAGATGAATTATTTTCTCAAATTAATAGAGGAAAAGGAGCAGTATGGGTTCTGCTTATAGTAGCTGGTTTAGTCAGTGGGTTTTATAATTATTTTAAATAATGAATGAACATAAACGGATACTCGTTATATCCGATTTGCATATACCATACCACCGCAAGGATAGCTTTGCTTTTCTTAAAGAAATTAAAAAACAATTTAAGCCTACTAGAATCATAAACATTGGAGATGAGATTGATTGTCATGCTCTTAGCTTCCACGATACAAACCCTGATCTTCCTTCGGCTGGTCAGGAATTATCATTATCAAAAGAATACATAAAAGAACTAGAAGCAATATTTCCTGAAATGACTTTGTTAGATTCAAACCATTCTAGTTTGATTTATAGAAAAGGAATTAAACATGGAATACCTAGAGGGTTCTTAAGAGATTATAATGAATTTTTAAATGTTAAGAAATGGAATTGGGTAAATGATTTAACCATAACTTTACCAAATAAACAAAGATGTTTTTTCACACATGGTATATCAGCAGATGTTGCTCGTGTGAGTCAGATACAATCTATGAATACTGTTCAAGGTCATTTTCATTCAAAGTTCAAAATTGAATACTGGGCTAATAGTGATGCTCTTATGTGGGGAATGCAAGTAGGTTGTATGATAGAGCAGACCAATATGGCTTTTCATTATGCTAAAAATTTTAAGACGAAATTTATTATGGGTTGTGGTATGATAATAGATTCCCAGCCTAAACTTGTACCAATGGTATTAGACAACAAAGGAAAATGGATTGGAAAATTAATATGAAACTATCTGCAAACTTTACATTGGAAGAACTTACTAAGTCGCAAACAGCTTCTAGGAAGGGAATACCTAATAATCCTAAATCTAGTCAAATAGATAATTTAAAAGATTTATGTACCAATGTATTACAACCAATTAGATCACACTTTGGACAACCAGTAACTATTTCTTCAGGCTTTAGATCAGGAGAACTTTGCGTTGCAATAGGTTCAAAGATTACTTCTCAACATACTCAAGGACAAGCGGTAGATTTTGAAATTATAGGAATGGACAATAAAGAACTAGCTGACTGGATTATTAATAACATTGAATCTTATGACCAACTAATTTTAGAATATTATGAAGGTGGTAATAGTGGCTGGATTCATATTTCTTATGTCAATGAAAAGAAGAATAGAAAAATTAATCTAAAAGCAGTTAGAGATGATGACACACAAAAAACAAATTACATACCTTACTAATGACAAACCCAGTTTTATTTAAAAATGTAATTGAATCTCCTAAAGACACTCAAGTTGGGGGTTCACATTATAAAGACCAAAAGATTCAGGTGTCAGATTACATCTATGAAAACAACTTGAATTGGTATCAAGGAAATTGTATCAAGTATATTAGTAGGTATAATAGAAAAAACAGCGATACTTCTATGCAAATCCAAGATTTAAAAAAAGCTGTTCACTACATACAACTACTAATTGAGAAAATAGAGAAAAACTAATTTTAAAGCATTTTAAGGCTATATAAATTATTCTCTAAGGGTTGATAAGGTAAGGCTATCAAATCGTTTTAAAAAAGGCTAATTTGACAAAAATTTAGCTATATGAGAACAAAGGTAGAACTATGATTTGGTTAAAATTATTAAGCAACCCCTTAACTAAGCTTTTGGCTGATAAAACTGTTGGTGCTATACAACACCATTTGAAGAAAAAAGAAATAACTAGGAATGCAGAGATTGATGCAATTAAAGATGTCAATATTGAACAAATCAAAGGACAAGAAAATTCCCTCAAAGATGAGTGGATTACTTTGGTCTTTACGCTTTTATTTTTGGCTCATTTTATTCCAGCTTTTCAAGAAGCTATGGCTACTGGTTGGGAAATACTCAAACAAGCAAACGACTACTACTGGATCATTATACTCACAATCGTTGGTGGATCGTTTGGAGTCAACACCATCAACAAATTTAAAAAATAAAATGGATTATGTGTTAAGCACAATCATTATTAGTTATCGTTGTAAAAAGACTGGAGATCCAAAATACACTTACACTAAGGTAGAAGATTTAGCTGACAATCTATTTAATACTCGTCATGTAGTATCTTTAGTTGGTAGCACAGACAAGTACGATATTTTAAATATTGAATATGAATTAGAGCCTTGTAATTTTACTGATTTTGATTCTGAGGTTTCTAATATTTTGCATTAGATAAATATTTATCAATTATCAATTTGTAATTTTTAACAGATAAGCCACATTGTTTTTTATTGTAGATACTTGGCTCAAGCTTTTCATACTTTAAAATATCTCTTCTTGGAATAAGCACACCATCTTTGGTTTCTAAAAAAGACTCTATAATTCTTTTGGTTATTCTATGATAGGTTATAACAAAGTTTTTATATTCAATTTCTTTTGACTGATTAATTAATAGTTTTGCCATTAGATTTCTGTTTTATTATCTAAAATAACTTTACTTTCTGTTTCAATCCAAACTCTAGCACCACAAGATAAAGGCTTGTTTGGAGAATAAACTAATTTAGACTTGCCAAGTATTTCTACTTCACTTGCGTAAGTATTAGACTTAGAAGTCTTAACAGTTATCACAGGATCATTAGTTCCATTTTTTTTATTAGACCTAATGATATGCTGGTTAATGTGTATTTTCTTTTTCATTATTTTTTAAGTTTTTCAATCGTTTCATCAATTTTAGCTTTAAGTTTATTGCTCTTTTCTATTTGTTTTTTTAAAGCATTGATATCTTTATCTTTAATAATGCGATCAAAAATATCTTCTATTTCATAAAGAACAATGCGAGTAGGATTCTGTGGGCTTTCATCATTGGAATTATCTTTGGCTGTCATGTCGTCATTATAATATATAGAATCTTCAAATTGAATTTTTAGATTGTGCTTTTCTAATAGCAGATTTGCATCTTTTAAAACAGCAACCTTATTTGTTGAAGTAGTTACATCATGTCCGAAACTTATTTTTTTCATTATACCATCTCCTTTATTAATTTTTTTATAAGATCACTCATTTCATTTTGTTTTTCTTCAACTTCATTAATATCTTTTTGATCTTGTTCTTTTAGGTTTAAATTATATCCAGTTGGATTTTTAATTTTAAGTCTATTTCTTTGTTTGCTTGTTGCTAAACCAATTACTGATTTGTATTCATTCAAACCTTGAATTAAATAATTGATTTCTTTTTTTGTTAAGTTCATTTCCATTTTTTTCCTTTCGTTGCGGGGGGTTTCCCCCCCCCGTTTGTTTATTGGTTTAAAAGTTCTTGTTGTTTTTTATATTCTTGTTTTGAAGAATAAATAATACCACCTGTTGAAAGATATTTACCTTGAGATTCTGCAACCGCATATGTAATTGCTTTTTCTTTTGCATCTTTGTAATTATCTTTATTGATAAAATAAAATTCTCCTCTTTCTCTAGGAAATTTTTTACCATCAATAGTAACTTGAAAATTATAACAATCCCAAGTTTGGATATTTTTAGTTTTAATTTTCATTTTTTTTTCTCCTTTATTGTTCATACCTATTTTATATATATAAACTATATATAATACAATAGCTAAATAATGGCTATTTATAAGGGTAAAATGAAGTATTTATTGCCTTCGTGGTAGGAACTCATCTTAGATTGGGGAATCAACTCAAGTATTTGGTCTATTGTTTTAATAATCATTTTATCATTAAAGCAGAAGCAAATATAATATTGGGTGTATTTGTAATCACACATGACATTTTCCCATGCACAGTATTTCTTTAAATCTCGTACTTTGATTTTATTACTTGCTTTAATTTCTGCATAGAACTGCTTGTCTTTGTTGTAACAAAAATAATCAGGTTGAGCGACCATAAGACCAAGACGAGTCCAATGTGGAATAGGCGATTCAAATAAGTTTTCATCTGCATTGAGGAGAAGCTTTTTAAAAGCATAGCCTTTAGCTTCACAATAATCTTCAAACCTTTTTTCTGCAAATTTTGGATCATAGTTTTTAACTCTTTCATGGTAAGACTCCTTGTTTAATTGACCTTTGTTAAATATCTTCTTTTCCATAGTTCCTTATCTGTTGTTGGAGATACTTAACTCTTAAATCTAGTATTTCTTTTTGTTCTTTTAGAATTAAATTTTCATTAGTCAGTTCTTCAATGACTCGTTCTAAATCGTTTTTTCCTCTATCGTCTATTTGCTTATGTGTCTTTGTGTTGCTATCCATGATCTCATGTACTCCAATGTTGCTAGTAAGTTTGCATAATTACTTTTAGCTTTACTGTATTTTCTTTCAGCTTCCACTACACCATCAGCCAAGACTTTATAAGTATCATCAGCAATAGCATAAGACTTAGACTCAGCCATACTGCAATTATTCTTTAATTTGTAAGAGAGGGTTAATTGTTCTTGGGCTATTTTTTTATGTTCTTCTAATCTGCGGTAATCGTATTGGGCATCTGCCACTGCATCACTAGCGGTATCTAATTCTTCTTTAATCGTTTCGGGTGTTTTTAGAGTAAAAGCTTCCATCATATCCTTCCATGTTTTACTGGTTATGTTTAGAACTAACTAGCTTATGCTGTTAATTCTTCTTGAACTCTCTGTCTTTGAAAACTAATTCTTCTAGCTTCCGAAAGATACTTCCGAGCCTTAGCTTGAAAGTTAAGACCAATTTGATATTTCTTTTCTTCTCTATCCCTTAGCCTTTGGAGTTCCTTCTGACTTACTGTCATTATTCTCCTTTGTTATTTTCGTTCTCTCTTTTTTAAGAGAACTTATTTTAACTTCTTTAAATGTACCATCTAGTCCACTCAAAGCTTTTTCTTCTGAATCATATTCTGAAATATATTCAAAAAGGCATGATCCAGTTACTTTTTTAAGTATCATTATATTATTTTTGTATTCTTTGCAATAGTTGTGGAAACCCCAGCGACCTTGTACAGAAAGGGAAAAACACTGGAAAACAAAAACCAGTGAAAAAAAGAATCGCTGAGGTTAAATTCATTTATCTAAAAGACTCACTATATACTGCTATCATATCTTTTATAAAATTAGCAATAGATGTTTTGTCAGCTTTTAATTGATTACTTTCAAGAGCAGATTTAGCCATTGCCATACAGAACATTTCTAAACCTTTTTTATCTACTGGTTTAGACACATTATTTCCATAATTAAAGCTAGTGGGGCTTTTGTCTATGACTCCATTTGATGCAAACGGATCAGGCTCATATCCTGAAAGATCGTCGTCAATCGGTATTTCTTCTGTTGGTACTGAAGAGCCTTGAGGTATAACCTGAATCTTAGACATCTTAGTTGCAGAATCACTAAGAACAAATTTTTTCCCAGTTTTTTTGCTGATATCATACTCTAAAGAGATATTGTCCCCTTGCTTAATTGAGATTTCATTATTTGTATAAGCAACAAACTCTTCATCTCCCATCATAATTTTGTATGAAGGGTATTTGCTTGGCTGTCCTTGATATTGTCTATTATCAAAACAAGCTTTTACGATTCCTGTTGTTTTATTAGTCATTTTTTTTACTCCTTTTTTTTGGGTTTAGAAACTGGTGCATTTTTAAACAAGCCAGTGCAGTTTCATCACAAGACTCATCTATTGGAAAAGATTTAAGATTAAGCTTACCTTCTTTGGTAGCATTAACTATGACACCTTCTTCAATTTCATATCCAAACATTTCGCATATACACAATTTATAGAGATAAATTTGAACGTAGTAACTTGATCGTATTCCTGAAGAAGTCTTCCAGTCGTAAATAATATATTTACCTGTTTTTTTATTCTTAAACAAAGCATCTACTGTTCCACAAAATAAATGAACCCTAGATAAGACTCTAAACTCAGTATCTACAATTTCAATATCTTTTTGAGCATCAAACCATTCTTTAAACTTACCAAACGACTTAATCATTTGCTCATTGTGCATTTCAGGAACACTGCCTTTATGGATATATTCCTCTATAGCATCATGTATTAAAGTTCCTATCTGACCAGCAGTTTGCATATTGTCATTGGGTGCTTTTTTAATCTTATCATATAATTCTATTAACTGAATCTCATCATAAGACTTACCAGCTTGAACCAATGCTTTAAACTTCTCTGCACACATTTTAGCAGACCACATTCCAATTACATTTGCTGGAGTAAGTAGTTTAGTAATATTAGTAGCTGAAACTATTTCGTTTTCATTCCAGTAGTACTTATGTGGTGTGGGATCAAATAGTAAAGTTTCTACTGATCCGTCATTATATTCTAATTTATTTTCAATCATTTTTTCCCTTCCTGATTCGTTTTTTTATATAGTTATTATAGTTATAATTAAATAAACGCAACTATAAAAAATAGTTAATCCCAACATTACTTTAAAGATTGTCTTGTTGCTGTACATTTTCTTCTCTAAATAGTTTAGTAAAGGATTGTCTTTCTATTAAAGTTTCATCAAAGAAAAAATCTAACGGAACGCCAAAGAATTTACTTAATTTGTACAGCTTAACAGAGTCTAATCCATTAATAGAATTCTCATATTTTTGTATCTGTTGAAAAGTAATTCCAAGAAACTCTGCGACTTGCATTTGTGTCAAATGTTTTGTTATTAGCTTATTCTTTTTATTCCTTAACTCTTTAAAAGTTCTTAGTCTAAGATACCTTAGATTTTTACCAATTTGCATTTCTATTGTTTTGTCTGATGTTATCATTATAATCTCCCATGTTTTGTTTGAAATGAAATTATAGCTTCCGCTTTGCAATCTTCAGGAATTGATTTGTCTGCACAATATCTATTCAGTTCCAATCGTTCCTTTTCTTTTTGCACTTCCTCTATCGCTTGTTGGAAGTTTTGCCTATCCAAGTCTTGTTCTGTCATCATTTGCCTTCTCCTTTATTTAGTTAATACTGAATGACCTCTACCAGTCAGACAGTTATTCATTATTTTAATTTCTTTGTATTCCATTTTAGGAAGAATAAACAAAGTTTGAGGTCTAATAACCCAATTATGAACTGTAGCATAACCTTCCACAAAATAATTTACATTTTGATCGGTTAATTGCTTACAGATAATTAGATCGTTAGTTAGTTGCTCTGCTCTTGATTTGTCAAAAGTTCCTGACCTACCAAGTGTATCTACTTTTGGATTATAAGCACAATTACTTAATAGTATCGTCAAAAGTATCATTTCTGATAATTTTGAAACTGCCTTCACTTTTTTCATTTTTATTTCCCTTCGTTTGTTTTTTTGTTTTAGTTTTAATTTCAGCTTCATATCTCGCTAATAGTTTAGCCATTACATAAGGCTTAGAACTAAAATAGTGATCTACAATTGAAATCAATTCATTGGTTCTATCTTCTGATAGAAGTTTATCTAAATGAATCTTTGCAAACAATCTTGAATTTATCTTTTGTACCATTTTCTATTTTCCTTTATAGCTTGTAAAGCTTGTTTATAATATATATCTGCGTCTTTAGAGTCTATACCAAAATCTCGCCTTGCGTCAAACTTAATAGAATTGGCAGAAGAACCCCACATAATCTCTTGGATCATAGTATCTACTACTCGTACATCTAAATTTAACTCATCTTGTAGCTTTAATTCCTGTTCCCTGTTCACTTGCTCCGCTCTATCAAAACTATCTTTTAAGCCTATATTCATTATCTACTCCTCTGATTGCAGTTAGTCGGTTAAATAAATTTCGTATTTTTGGATCAATCATATTATGGCAATTTACTTCTCGTTCAATAATATAATCTCTCATAATCCTAAATATAATTTCTACTTCATTATCAGCAAATTGGGTTTTCATTTTTCCCACCCAAATATCAAACCAAGAATACTGTAAAGAAATATAGCACCAATTATAAATCCACCTAATACAAGTACAGCCATTATGCAGACTCCTTTACTTGCTCTAGGTATTGTTTATTAAGTTTAATGATTCCAGATTTAAAATCTTTCAACATAATTCTCCAACCAACTGATAATCTATCTCTAGATTTTAATTCGTTTAAATCATCAAGCTGGTTATTAACTGCATTCAGAATTGCTTGTGTTTCTTTTTGTGTTAGTTTTATTTTCATTTTTTTCCTTCCGTTGTGGGGGGTTTCGCCCCGTTTGTTTATTGTTATTTAATTTTATGATTGATTATACAGTCATCAATAAGTGGTTTTGCTTCTTCCAATGTTTCCACTATTCCAC
>Ga0209634_1000507_pt1 | contig 30275 bp, 32 predicted proteins | sample LinPmetageLP40_FD_184043 | JGI IMG/M metagenome (GOLD analysis project Ga0209634, IMG submission 184043) | Marine viral communities from the Pacific Ocean - LP-40 (SPAdes) (version 2) | ecosystem: Environmental > Aquatic > Marine > Oceanic | place: Pacific Ocean | collected 2010-08-26 | reverse complement strand
AGGTGTTGGTGGTGGAGGTAATGGTGGTAGTGCTTCACCATATGACGGTCAAGATGGTGCAGAAAATACTGGAGGAGGAGGTGGTGGATCTCAATACGCACTACCGATTGGGACTCATTTAGGAGGAACTGGTGGATCAGGAATTGTAGTAATAAAATACAAAAATAAAAATAGTAATAGATTATTTTCATTTACAGGATCTGGTATATGGAAAAATGACTTTGGTGCTAAAACCATTGAATATTTATGTGTTGCTGGTGGTGGAGGTGGAGGAGGGACTGGTAGAGGTGGTGCTGGTGGAGGTGGAGCTGGTGGTTATATAAGTGGAACTCAAGATATTTCATTATTAGGACAAGATTTTACTATTGCAGTTGGAGCTGGAGGAGGCGGTGGAACTGGTATAGGAGGTTCCACAAATGTTGCTGATGCTAATGATGGTGCTAATGGTTCAAATTCAACTTTAATACAAAGTAGTCTTGGTTTATCTACTAATATAGCTAATGCTATAGGTGGTGGAGGTGGTGCAGGAATTAATGCTGATGCTTCCACCCAGTTTCCAAATCAAGCAAGAAATGGTAAAGCCGGTGGATCAGGTGGTGGAGGTTCTGCGGGTGAACCTGCAAGAGGAGCTCCAAAATATATAGGTGGTGCTTCAAATCAACCTTCGCCTGGTGTAGGATTTAAAGGAGGAGATGGTGGTGGTGGTAGTTCAGGTGCCTATGATCAAACAGTAGGAGGTGGCGGAGGTGGAGCTGCTCAAGAAGGATTTATTGGAAATTTATCAAATGGAGTAGCATCTCCTACAATAGGATATGGAAGTCCTATGGGTGGTGATGGAGGAAATGGTATTAATAATGCAATAACAGGTTCAACAGTAGGATATGCTGGAGGAGGTGGTGGAGGAATTAGGAATAATGACTCATTTTATGGAAGAGGTGCAAGAGCACCATTAGCTATAGGTGGGGGTGGTAATGGAGAAGGCAATGATCAAAATGGTTCAAATGCAGACGATAATTCCGGAAGTGGAGGAGGAGGTGCTGGAAAAGGTAGTACTAGCAATGGTTTTAATGGTGGTTCAGGAATTGTTGTTATAAAGATTACAGGATAGAAATGGGTAGATATACAGGCGGAATAATTAGATCAACAGAATTTACTACTTCAAAGTTTGGTACTAATAGTGGTATGTTTACACTTGGACAGCAATTAAATGCTGCATCACAAGGTAATTGGCCAATTGATTTTGATGTTTTATTACAATTCACAGGTTCTGGTTCATTTCAAGTACCAATTGATGTTAATGAGATTGCAGAATATTTTGTAATTGGTGGTGGTGGAGCTGGCGCAACAGATGCAGGAGGTGGCGGTGGCGGTGGCGGAGTAAGATTTGGTGCAGGTATGCCAGTTATACCAGGTAAAATATATCCTGTTGAAATAGGGGGAGGAGCTGGAATTCCAGGTACTCCTTCAGTAGCTGGTGCAAATGGTGAAGCATCAGCATTTAGAACAGAAGCCAATGTTCTATATTATGTAGCTGTTGGAGCAGCTGTTTCGCCAGGATCAGGCAATAGATACTATGTAAAAACTGTTAATGAATTTGAAGGTGTAACTGCCAATGTAGAAGCAGAAACTTTAAAATTATATGAAGGATCAACATACAGATTTGATCAATCACATCCATTGAACAGTGGACATCCATTTAGATTTTCTTCATCAGAACTTACACCAGGAGGACCATCTGCTACTGCCTATGACACTGGCGTAACAACTAATCAACCTTCAGCTACAGGTCACTCAGAAGGAACTACAGGATCAACAGCAGCAGGAACTCCAGGTTCTAGAGTTCAATTACAAGTAGCAACACCTGCACCTCAACTTTATTACTATTGCACAAACCATCCAATAAGTGGATCAGCAAGTATGGGTGGTGCAGCTGATACTCTTGCAAACATAACAATTAAATCACATGGTGGTGGCGGTGGCGGTTCATATGGAACACCAAGAGGTCAATCTGGAGGTAGTGGAGGAGGAAATGGAAGTGGTGGAGTTAATATTATGGGAAATTCATTGCCTATAACTCGAGTAACTGCTGCAGGCGAGACATCAACCTCACAAGGTTTTGCTGGTGGAAGTTGGAATGGAATAACCTATGCTGGAGGAGGTGGTGGTGGAGCTGGTGGTGTAGGTGGCAATTGTATTGGTTCAGCACCAGATCCTGCTAGAGGTGGCAATGGAGGTAATGGAATAACAATTAGTATAACAGGAACTTCTCAAATATTTGCAGGAGGCGGTGGAGGTGGTGATGGACCTACTGGTACATCTCCTGGAGGTGGTAAAGGTGGTAATGCTCATGAGTTTAGTGAATTTAGAGGTGGTGCTGGGGATGGAGCTAACGATACTGTTAACAGAGGTTCACCTGCTGGTGGATCAGGTGTAGCTAATACTGGAGGTGGTGGAGGTGGTGGTGCTATTCAAGATCCAGGTGGTGGTGGAGGATCCGGCATAATATTCATTAAATTTAAAAAGAAAAATAGTGATAGAGTATTTTCAATGGAAGCGTCTGGTGTATGGAAAAATGACTTTGGTGCTAAATCCATTGATTATCTTGTAGTAGGTGGTGGAGGAGCTGGAGGCGGTTCTGGTGGTGGAGGAGGAGGTGGTGGAGGTGGTGTAAAAACTGGGTCAACTTCAGTCTCTACTAATGAATTATTAACAGTCGCTATAGGAGCTGGTGGAGCTGGTTTTCCCACTTATCCAGCTTTATCAGGTTCAAATTCTTCTATAAGTAGTAGCAATAGCTCTAGTCAATTTGGAGTAACAACAAGTCTTGGAATGGGTGGAGGTGCAGGTGGAATGCTTGGTCAAAGTCCCACACCAGGCAATATTCCAGGCAAAGCTGGATCTTCTGGCGGAGGTTCTGCTTATGGTGCAGCACCAACAAATGGTTTAGCCGTAGCAGGTGATACAGGTGCTTTACAAGGTCATGATGGTGGAACTGGATCTTTCGTAAATGGAGGAGGAGGTGGAGGAGCTGGTGCAGTAGGTGAAAACTCTGTTCCTGGTACTAATCAAGAAGGAGGAGATGGTGGTGTAGGTGTTGCAAATCCTATTACCGGTACTCCAGTATTTTATGGTGGTGGTGGAGGTGGAGGAGTTAGTAACCCAACTGGTGGAACTACAGCTGGAAATGGTGGTGCTGGAGGTGGAGGAGCAGGTTCAAGAGTTCCTTCTGCAGCAACGGACGGAACAGCTGGTACAGGAGGCGGTGGTGGAGGAATGGGCCATGCAGGTGCTGAAGGTGGTTCAGGAGGATCAGGAATTGTTGTCATAAAGATTACAGGGTAGTATAATTATATAAATAAGTATATGTTTTTTATTTTTTTAAACAGGAGAAATTTTAATGGCTCATTTTGCTGAGATTAATGACAGCAATGTAGTAACAAGAGTAATTGTTGTCGGCAATAGAGATACAGCAGACGCCTCTGGAAATGAAAAAGAGCACATTGGCGCTGCATTTTGTGAAAAATTATTTAGTGGAACTTGGAAACAAACTAGTTATAATTCAAGTTTTAGAAAAAGATATGCAGGAATTGGATATGAATTCTGGGCAAACTTAAATACATCAGCTGCAGTATCTGGTGCATTTGTTAATCCACTTTCTAACACAGCCTGGACTTCTTGGTCTATGAATACAACTTCTTGTGCATTTGAATGTCCTATAACACAACCTACTCTCACTGATGATCAAATGACAGCTGGTAATAGTTACATATGGCTTGAACATGTATATGCTGCTGATACTGACGATCCAAAAACAAAAGGATGGGTTTTAATCTAAATGGCTTATATTGGTAAATCCCCAATTACAGGTAAGTTTCAGAAATTAGATGATATTTCATCTGGTTTCAATGATTCTACTACTACATTTGCCGTTCAATCAAATGCATCTGATGTAACTATAGAAAGTGCTCAACAGTTATTAGTTTCTATTGATGGTGTTTTACAAGAACCTACGACTGCATATACAACTTCATCATCTGGAATTACATTTACTGAAGCGCCCAATACAAATGCAACTTTTTTTGCTATTTTATTAGGAGAAACTGGTGTAGTTAATGTTAATACTCCTGATGATTTATCTGTTACATCTGCAAAGTTAGTAGCAAATGCTGTTATTCATACTAAACTGGCTGCTGATGCAGTTGGAACACCACAAATAAAAGATGGCGAAGTCACACAAGCCAAACTAACAACTGGAACTTTTCCTGTCAATGCTGCTAATGTAGCAACAGATGCTGTAGAAACTGCTAAAATAAAAGATCTTAATGTCACTACTGCTAAAATAGCAGATGATGCTATAACCAATTTAAAGATATCTCCTAATATTATTGTTAGAGGCACAGCTACATTTATGGGTGCAACTAAAGAACAAGCAAATCTTTATGGTGGTAATGTAAAAGGTGGTGATAAACCAATTATAACTGTTGATAATCAAAATAATGGTGTAGTATATTTTACTGCTAACAGTCATGAATCATCAGAACATACTGTTAACTTTATTAACATGAAGGGTGTTTCAGTTGGAAATGCAACATCTTTTGTAGTAATGATTACTAATAATGCTGCCACACAAGCAAATATTACTAAAGTTCAAATAGATGGTAGCGCAACCAATAACTTTATGTTTTCTGGATTAACAGGCACAGGTTCAAATACAGCTGGCACACTTAGATATATAACAGAAGGTAAATCAAATCTTGATGTATATTCATTCAGTGTTGTAAAAACTGGTGGTTCATCATATCAAACTCTCGTATCATTAACTAACTTCACATAACATGCCACGATTAAGTGCACTTGCGTTTTCATTAGGGACGTTTGGATTCAACAAAGGAGCTGCTGGTGGTGGTTTACAACAAACATTAATAAGATCTTTTGCTGCTTCAGGTACTTTAGTATTGCCAGCTGATGTATCTGAAATTGATTACTTGATAGTTGGTGGTGGAGGCAGTGGTGGTCAACATACTGGAGGTGGTGGAGGTGCAGGTGGTTATAGAACAGCAACAGTTTCTGTTCCAGCTGGAGGCACATTAACTATTACAGTTGGAGCTGGAGGAGCTGGATTATCAACTAATACATCAACAAGCAATGGAAATGATGGTGGATCTAGTTCTATAGCTGCGCCAGGTGGTTTTTCTACATTAACTTCTTTAGGTGGAGGAGGTGGAGGAGGTCTCGGAAAAGCTGGTAGAGCTGGTGGTTCTGGTGGTGGTGGAGCTCATCAAGGATACGCAGGAGGTGCTGGAACTTCTCCAACAGGGAATGCTGGTGGTACTGGAAGTCCTGGAGCTGTCGGTACTGGTGGTGGAGGAGGTGGAGCAAATGCTGCTGGAGGTAACTCTGAAGCTACTGGTGGAGCAGGTGGTGCAGGTCTTGCAAACTCAATTTCAGGAACACCCGTAACTTATGCAGGAGGTGGAGGAGGAGGAGCAGATTCTGGTGGTGGAACAGCAGCTGTTGGAGCAGGTGGTGCTGGAGGTGGAGGGTCTGGTGGAAAAGATAATGGCCATTCCCCTAATCCTACTGCTCAGAATGGAACACAAGCTACTGGTGGAGGTGGTGGTGGTGCTGGTGATGCTTCTATACTTTCAGGTACAGGTGGTAGTGGAATTGTAATTGTAAAATATACATCATCAGCATTAGATCAAGTATTCAGTTTTGCAAATTCAGGAGTAATTACTGTTCCAGATGGTATTACTAAAATGGAATATTTAGTAATCGCTGGTGGAGGTGGTGGTGGAGGTAATCATGGAGGTGGTGGTGGCGCTGGTGGTTTTAGAACAGCATCCGGTGTTTCAGTATCAGCAGGTGATGTTTTAACTATTGCTGTTGGTGCAGGAGGTGCTGCTCATTCAGATGGTGGAAAAAATACAGATGGTGTTAATGGTGTAAATGGAGTTGATTCCTCAATTTCTAGTCCTGCTATTACTAATATAGTTTCTACTGGTGGAGGAGGTGGTGGAGAAGGTGGAGGTAGTTCTTCTGTTGGAGTAGCAGGAGGTTCAGGAGGTGGAGGCGGCGGTTACGCTCCTGCTCAGCCTGGTGGTGCTGGAAGCTCTCCACAAGGAAATGCTGGTGGAGCATCTACTGGAGGACCTTCTCCTGGTACTCCAGCAGGAGTTGGTGGAGGAGGAGGAGGAGCAAGTGAAGTTGGAAATGCTGGTGGAACGTCTCAAGGTGCTGGTGGTGATGGTGTAGCTTCACCATTAACAGGAACACCAGTAACTTATGCTGGAGGTGGAGGTGGTGGTAGAGGAACTGGAGCTCCAAACTCAGCTACAGCTGGTGGTGCTGGTGGTGGTGCTAATGGAGGATATGGACCTTCTAGCAATATAACTCAACGTGCTCCTGATGCTGCTCAAGGCTTAGGAGGTGGTGGCGGAGGAGGTGGTGGTTCAGCCCCTGGAGATGGATGGGATGCAGGTAATGGTGGTTCTGGATTTATAGTAATAAAACTTACAGCGCAGTAGTAAAAAATATAATATTATTGTAAGGTTATATAATGGAAAAAGATTTAACAAAGTATGTTGGTAATTATGAAAACTTTTTAGATGAAAATTATTGCAAAAAAGCAGTAAAAGCTCTAAAAAAAGCAGAGTGGTCAACTCATCAATTCTATCAAGTAGGTTCAGGCGATCATGTTAGTTATGATAATGAACTATCTGTATCTTGGTCAAACATAAAACAAAGACAAGAAATTCAAGAGAAATTACACAGTGGTCTAACGAGATATCTTAATGAACTTCCTGATGTTGCTGGAGCTAAAGTCCACGATTGGTTTAGTGGATGGAGTGGTTATTCTCAGTTAAGATTTAACAAATATGATGAATCTACACAAATGAAACTCCATTGTGATCATATACATTCTATGTTTGATGGAGACAGAAAAGGAATTCCAACATTATCATTGCTTGGTTGTTTAAATGATGATTATGAAGGAGGAGAACTAATAATGTGGGAAGATCAAGAAATTGAATTAAAAAGAGGGTCACTGTTGATCTTTCCTAGCAATTTCATGTATCCTCATGAAGTAAAACCTGTAACAAAAGGTTCTCGTTATTCTTATGTATCTTGGGCTTGGTAAAGGAGAAAAAATGGTAAAGAAAAAGAAAATAGATACTAGTAAACCAGTTGATGAAAATGAACTATCTGAAGCTTCACAACAAAAAATATACAGACTTTATGGTGTTAATACAGCAATGCATTTATTAAGACCTGGAGCAAAATGGGAAATATCCAATTCATCTTTTTCTCGTTGGGATGATGATAGACCTCAACCAACTTGGAAAGATGTTGAAGAAACAATGCAGAAGATCAAAGATTTTGAAGATTCAATACCAACAGTTTGGACAGAAAAACAAATAAAAGAAATGACTGGTCAATTTAAACAAATTGAAAAGGCTATGGATTCTCAACAAGATGATAAACAAGGAAAAGGTGGATCTATATAATGGAATTAAACAATTTGTTCCCCATCCCTGTAGGATGGTTTAATCATGAAGAAGGTTTAACAGAATCAGAAAAAAAGTTTCTTCTAAATTTAGATGAAAAACCAAATGAAGGCAATACTACAAGTCATTATAGATATCTTTTAAGAGATAAAAAATTATCTAATCTCAACCAATGGATTAATGAATGTGTTGAGAAATACTTTGATGAAATATATAAACCAAAGTTTGATGTAGAACCTTATGTTACACAATCTTGGGCAAACTACACTAAAAAAGGTCAGTGGCATCATAAACATAGACATCCAAATAGTTTTATATCTGGTGTTTATTATGTGCAAGCCGAAGTAGAAACAGATAAAATTTTCTTTTTTCATCCAAAAACATATCACACTATAAAGATTCACCCTCCAAGAGATTGGAATTTATATAATTCAGAAAGCTGGTGGTTTCCTGTTAAAACAGGATCGTTAGTTTTATTTCCATCAAGTTTAGAGCACTGGGTTGCACCAACAGAAGCTGACCAAACAAGAATAAGTTTATCTTTTAACACATTTTTAAAAGGTTATATAGGTGATGATGACTCTTTAACAGGATTACATACTGGAGGTGATGCAACACCAAAGAATATGTTAAAACCTAAAAAAGAAATTGCGCCAGGAAAATCGGGAAATGTTTTACAACAAGTGAGTAATTAAATTATAAATAATAAATACTTAAAATATTATTATAGGATTTTATATGGCTTACATAGGATTTACTCCGACCACTAAACCTTTAAACGCAGATGATTTATCAGATGGAATAGTAACTACTGCTAAAATAGCAGATGTGGCTGTTACTAATGACAAAATAAATACTAATGTTAGAAAATTTCCTGTCAATGCTGCTAATGTAGCAACAGATGCTGTAGAAACACTCAAAATAAAAGATCTTAATGTAACAACTGGTAAAATAGCTGCTCTTAATGTTACAACTGCTAAAATAGCTGCTCTTAATGTTACAAATGAAAAAATAGCTGCTGATGCAGTTTCATCAGCTAAAATAGCTCCATTAGTAAATTTACAAGAAGATACATCAATATTAACAGCAGCTTTTGATGCTACTACAAATATTGATTTGTTAACTAATTCAGTTTATTATTGTACAGCTGCAGCAGATACTAATTTTACAATTAATTTTAGAGCTGATGGATCAACTACTTTAAATTCTATTATGACAATTGGTAATACTATATCAGCTGCTGTCATGGTTACAAATACTGGTTCTCCATACTACATAAATGCATTTAAAGTAGATAACTCAGCTATTACTCCAAAATATCAAGGTGGTACAGCTTTCAGTGCTGGCAATGCTAATTCAATAGATATTTACACTTTCTCAATAATAAAAACTGCAGATACAACATTCACAATGTTAGTTGCACAATCAAAACACGCTTAATTAATTATGCCAATTCTTTCTTCTCTAGGTTTAGGATCACTTAAAGCATTTGGTAGTGTTGGTATATCATTATCTGATGTTGCTAGCATATTTTATGGATCAGGCACTTTTACAGTTCCAGCTGGTGTTACTGAAATTGAAGAATATTTGATTGTAGCTGGAGGAGGAGGTGGTGGTGGAGATAATTGGGGTGGTAGTGTAGGTGGTGTTAAAGGATTGGGGGGCGCTGGAGCAGGTGGAGTTAGAATTGGTACTGGATTGACTGTAACTCCTGGTCAAACTTTAACAATTACTATTGGAGCAGGAGGTGCAGGACTTAGACCACCTCTTATAGTTAGAGGCTCTAATGGTTTTGGTTCATCAATAGCTGGCGTTAGTCCATATGGATCTCCTGCAAGTACAGCAATTGGTACAAATGGGGGTGGTGGAGGTTCAGGTGGCCCTGGAGATATTCGAAGATTAGGTCATAGAGGAGGATGTGGAGCAGGAGGCAAAGGTGGTAGTACAGTACCTGCACCTGGTTATCCTGAAGGTGGAACTCCTGGAAACTTCCCAGCACTAACAGCAGCTCCAACTGATACTGCAACTCCAAATGGCGGAGCAATAAATGTACAAGGTGGGGCTGGTGGCAGAGCTCTTGCACCTGGTTCTACTAGATATGGTGGAGGCGGTGGAGGTGGAGGCGGTGCACAAAATGGATTTGATTCTCATAGTTATCCAAATGCAGGAGGTGGTAATGGAGGTAATGGTGTTGTTACAACTATATCCGGAACTTCTGCTTATTACGGTGGAGGTGGAGGAGGCGGAGGTGTATCTACTCCAACTATTACACATGATTCAGGCATTGGTGGGTTAGGTGGTGGAGGGAATGGTGGAAGAGTTGCTCCTTCTGGTCCTTATCAAGAAGGAGGCAATGGATTAAATGCAACTGGAGGTGGTGCAGGAGGTACTGTCGGTTATCAAAGTCAAGGTCAAAGAGGTGGTGCAAGTGGTGGAGGTGGTATAGTTATTTTTAAATATAAAGCTGTAGCTTCTGCAGATGAAATTATTACATTTACTAATTCTGGAGTTTGGAACTCTGGTCCTGCTACTTCTATTGATTATCTCGTTGTTGGAGGTGGTGGTGCTGGTGGTGCTAGTAGAGGTGCAGGAGGAGGAGGAGGTGGTTATTTTGCAGCTTCTGGTCATCCAGTTTCAGCAAGTACTAATTATCCTATAATTATTGGAGGTGGAGGTGCAGGATCTCCAACAAATCATCCTTCTCCAATTTCATACGGATCTGTAGGAGGAAATACAACTGCATTTAGTCTTGATGCATATGGTGGAGGCGGCGGAACTTCTTCAATAGTTGCTAATCCATTAGGTGGAAGAGGTGCTTCAGGATCAGGTAATGCTGGTCCAGCATTTGGACCTTCTGCAGGTGGTGCTGGAAATACAGGAGGAGCTGCTCAATCACCTGCTGCTCCTAATTATTTTGCTGGAGGAGGTGGAGGTGCTGGTGAAACAGGATTCTCTGGTAATCCAGGTGTTAATCAAGCAAGAGGTGGTAATGGTGTTATTAATACTATTGCTGGCCTTGGATCAAGATATTATGGTGGAGGAGGAGGTGGTTCATTTTATACAGCAGGTGTTGAAGCAAATCCTGCTCCTGCAAATGATTTATCTAACAGACCAAATATTTGTAGAGGTGGATTAGGGGGAGGTGGTAATGGAGGTGGAAATATGTTCCCTGGACAAGGAGAACCAGCTCCTGCAAACAAACCATCAGAAGCAGGAGCCCAGGCTACAGGGGGAGGAAGTGGTGGAGGTAATTCTACTAAAAACGGAGCAACTGCAGATACTTTACTAGACACAAGTAGAAATGGTGGATCGGGAGTTGTAATAATAAAAGTTGTATAAAAAGTTATTATAAATAGTACCATACAATGGAGAACATATGGCAACTATTTTCAATTTGTTCCTAGATCAAGGAACTACTTTCAAAGCAAATGTCACTATAAAGGATACTACAGGTACTGTTAGAGATATCTCTGGACATACTGCTCGTTCACAATTTAGAAGATCAGTTAAATCTTCAAATAGTTTTGCATTTGTTGCAACAATACCAAGTGGAACAGATGGAAATGTATTTCTTACAATGAATTCAAATACTACAACTAATGTCACAGCTGCTAGATATCTTTATGATATTGAATTAGTAGCAGACGCTGCTCCGCACGAAGTTGAAAGAATAGCAGAAGGAATAGTTATAGTTACGCCGGAGATTACTAGATGAGTACAAGCAGACCAGCTTCAAGAACTGAACTTATAGCATATGCCAAAAGACAACTAGGCGATCCTGTTATAGAAATAAATACTGATCCGGATCAAGACGAAGATATATTAGAATTAAGTTTACAATTCTTTCAACAGTTTCATTTTGATGGTGTTGAAAGAATATATTTAAAACATCAAGTTACAGCAGATGATAGAACAAATAGATATATTGAACTTACTGATGCAATTATTGGTGTAGAAAGAGTATTGCCTTTTGATTCAAGAACAAGGGGCATTGATTTGTTTGATGTTAGATATCAAATATTATTAAATGATATTTATTCTTTACAATCAACTGATATTGTATATTATGTGCAAGTACAAAATCAATTATCTTTACTTAATCAAATGCTAGTGGGTCAAAAGCCTGTAAGATTTAATCGACATCAAAATAGATTGCATATTGATATGGATTGGGAAATGGATACATCTATCGGTGAATTTATATTGGTTGAGTGTTATAGAATATTGAACCCAGATACATATACTGATGTATATAATGATTTATATTTGAAAAAATATGTTACTGCACAAATGAAAAAACAATGGGGTAATAATCTTAAAAAATTTAATGGTGTTCAAATGCCAGGAGGAGTAACCTTGAATGGTCAAATTATATATGATGAAGCTATTCAAGAAATACAAAGTTTAGAACAAGAAGTAGAATCAAAATACCAAGAACCAGTTGACTTTTTTAGAATGTAATAATGACTATTAATCACTACTTTCAATCAGGCACAACTATTGGAAGAAGCTCTGAACAGCTTCTCCATGAAGATCTTATCATTGAATGTTTAAAAATTTATGGCTTTGAAATTTTTTACATGCCTAGATCAACTGTAAATTTAGACACAATTTTAAATGAAGATCCTTTAAATAAATACACACAAGCATATCCATTAGAAATGTATCTATCAGATGTTAATGGATTTACAGGTGAAGGTGACCTATTAACAAAATTTGGTGTTGAATTAAGAGATCAGGCTACCTTTACAGTTTCGAGAAGAAGATGGGACCAATCTGTTGCAAGAGCAGGAAGTGTTCAATTAGCAGCTCGTCCAGCTGAAGGAGATTTGTTATTCTTTCCAAAAACTAAATCATTTTTTGAAATAAGAAGAGTTGAAGGTACTGATCCATTTTTTCAATTAGGAAAATTATATGTTTACAATTTGTTCTGTGAATTGTATCAATATAGTTCTGAAAGAGTTAATACAGATAGGCTTGATGTTGATGACATAGAAAGAATAGATAGTTTAGATGTTAGAAACTTTGATATTCTTATGGAAGATGGAGATAGAGTTTTACTTGAATACACTTCAAATTCTTCAATGATGTTAGAAATCTTTAATATTGAAAATATAGATGATGCTGCACAAAATGATGCATTTAGTTTAGCAGCAGATGGTGTACTAGATTTCAGTGAAAAAAATCCATTTGGAGAATATAGATAATGTTAGAAAAATTTTATCACTCATCTATAAGAAAAGCTATTATTTCTTTTGGTAATCTTTTTAATAATATTTTTATAGATAGAAAAGATTCTGATGGTAATTTAATACAAACTTTAAAAGTTCCTTTAGCATACGCTCCAAGACAAAAGTTTTTAGCCAGGATAGAATCTATACCAGACACTGAAGTTAAAAAAGATGTACAAGTTTTATTACCAAGAATGGCATTTGAAATGATGTCTATTGGTTATGATCCAAATAGAAGAGTAAGTTACATTCAACAAAATAGACAAATTAGTAATTCAAAAACAGCAGAAACTCAATATGCACCTTCACCATATAACATAGACGTTGCATTGTATTGTTATGTTAAAAATCAAGATGATGGATTACAAATAATTGAACAAATATTACCATATTTTAATCCAGATTTTAACTTGAGTATCACTGCAGTTCCAGAATTAAATTTAAAAAATGACTTACCAATAGTACTTGAAAATATAAGTTATGATGATCAATATGAAGGTGATTTTTACAGTAGACGAATGATAATATGGACATTAATGTTTACTATTAAACTTAATTTCTATGGTCCAATAACTAAACAAGGTCTTATTAATTTTGCTAAAGTTAATTACTTTAATGATAAAGAATTGCAAGAAAGAGTACAAAGATATTCTGTAAAAGCTGGAGCTGGTGAAACTTCGGGTAATGTAACTACCTTTGTTGAAGACTTTGAGGATTTCTAATGGATGATTTTAAAAAACTTGAAAAAATATTTAATATGGAACCTTTTGATGCTAACAAAGATATTCCAAAACCTCTTCCTTTAGCTAAAATAGAAGAAACTAGTAATGATAAAAAAGAAAGTGATTTTGATTTAACAAGAGAAACAATAAGAGATCTTATTAATACAAATAATGATGCAATAAAGGAGATGATATCAATTGCAAAGTCTTCAGAAAAAGGTAGAGATTTTGAAGTGGCTGGTCAATTAATGAAGACACAAAGTGAAACTGCCAAAGACTTATTGGATATTCATAAACAATTAAAGGATATTGAAGATGATAAGACTACTATTAAAACTCAAAATAATATCTTATTTACTGGATCGACTTCAGATCTTATCAAGCAAATTGAAGACAAAAGAAAAGAAGTAGTAGATGTCAAAACTAAAGAATAACTCTTATAATGGTAACAGTAATCTAAAACAGATTGGCTGGGAACATCAATACACAAAAGAGCAAGTTGAAGAAATTATAAGATGTGGTTCTGATCCAATTTATTTTATTGAATCTTATTGTCAAATAGTTTCTCTTGATTCAGGATTAGTGCCATTTAAGTTATATGAATGTCAAAAAGAAAAAGTAGCAACTATTATGGATAACAGAAAAGTTATCATAATGGAAGGACGCCAACAGGGTAAGACAATTACATCAGCTGCATGCATTCTTCATTACACATTATTCCAAACAAATAAGACAGTTGCTATTCTAGCTAACAAGTCAGCCTCCGCTAGAGAGGTTCTATATCGTTATCAAATAATGTATGAAAATCTACCGCTTTGGATGCAACAAGGTGTTAAGACGTGGAATAAAGGTGATGTGGAGTTAGAAAATGGAAGTAAGATATTTACTTCAGCTACTTCAATATCAGGTATTCGAGGTAAATCTGTTAACTGGTTATATATTGATGAAGCCGCAATTGTACCTAATAATGTTGCAGAAGAATTCTTTACTTCTACTTATCCTACTATTATGGCTGGTGAAACAACAAAAGTTTTAATGACATCTACGCCTTTAGGATATAATCATTTTTGGAAGTATTGGAATGATGCACAAGAAGATAGAAATGGATTTAAAAGTTTACAAATACCTTATTGGAAAATACCAGGAAGAGATGAAGACTGGGCAGAAGAACAAAAGAAAGTACTTGGTGAACTAAAATTTAATCAAGAGGTACTTTGTACATTCTTAGGATCAAGCAACACATTAATTAGTGCAGATAAGATTGCTAAATTATCTTCAACATCATTTATACATAGCAAAGAAAATTTTGATGTATTAGAAGAGCCTGTAAAAGATCATTTTTATTTCATAGCAGTAGATACGTCAAGAGGTGTAGGAGGAGATTATTCTGCTTTTACAGTTGTTGATACAACATCATATCCATTTAAGGTTGTTGCTAAGTTTAAAGATAATAGAATATCTCCATTGCTTTATCCTAACATAATTACAAAGGTTGCTAAAGATTATAATTATGCCCAAATCTTAGTAGAGATAAATGATATTGGTCAGCAAGTAGCTGACATAATTCATAACGAACTTGAATATGAAAACTTAATGTGGGTTGGTCATGACTCAAGATATGGTCAATTCTTATCAAGTAGTGGAAGAAATGCTAAACTTGGAGTAACAACAAGCAAACAAATTAAACGTATTGGTTGTTCAACTCTTAAATCACTTATTGAAGATGATAAATTATTAATATTTGATGTCGATATAATATCGGAATTTTCTACATTTGTAGAACAAAGAGGATCTTTTCAAGCTGATGAAGGATATCATGATGATTTAATTATGACATTAGTTTTATTTTCCTGGGCATCTAATGACCCATTATTTAAAGATTTAATGAATGCTAATAATAGACAAGCATTATATGAACAAAAAATGGTGCAAATTGAAGAAGAATTAACACCTTTTGGATTTATTGATGATAAACAAGAACCAGAGTTTGAAGTAAGAGATGGAGATTTTTGGTTGAGGGATGATTACCAAAAAGATTTACAAGAATACTTAAAAGAAAAGATATTATAAATAAAAGAAGACAAAAATACTTTGTTATGATTGCATAACATTATACGAAGGAGAATTAATATGGCTTTCCAACTCTCACCAGGAGTTTTGGTAACAGAAAAAGATTTAACTCTTATCGTACCTGCTATTTCTACGACGGCAGGTGGTTTCGTGGGAGCATTTCAATGGGGTCCAGTTGATGAGGTCACTTTAATTGACTCAGAAGCTAATCTTGTTGAAACATTCCAGATACCTAACGATACAACTTTCAAATCATTTTTTACTGCTGCAAACTTTTTATCTTATGGAAATAATTTACAAGTTATCAGAGTAGTAAGAGAAGATGTAGCATTAAACTCAGCAGCCAATACAACAATTGGAAATAGTGCTGTGGGTAATCCAGTAATGGCTTTAATTAAAAATGAAGACGACTATGATGCTGTTTATAGTGGAGGCAGCGCTGCTGTAATGTGGTCAGCAAAATATCCAGGAGTACTTGGTAACTCATTAAGAGTTTCAATGTGTGATGCAAACACATTTGCTACTTGGGAATTTACAAATCAATTTGATGTTTCACCTAACACTTCTACATATGCTAATGTTAGAGGAGGTACTAGAGACGAACTTCATGTTTGTGTAGTAGACGAAGATGGAGCTTGGACAGGTGTCAAAGGAGAAATCTTAGAGAAATTTCAATTGGTCTCTAAAGCATCAGATGCTAAAAAAGATGATGGTTCATCAAACTATTATGTAGATGTAATTAATAATACATCAGAATACATTTGGTGGAGAGGTCATTTAAGTCACTCTAATGTAACTACAGAAGGTTCAGCTTGGGGTACAACTGCATCTGGAACACAATTTAAGTTGACAAATGGAGGAGCAGCTAATGCAAATGCTACAGTTTCCTTAATAGGTGGTGTATCTTCAGATAGTCCAACAGATGGAAACATAACAACAGCACTTAATACATTCTTAAATGACGACTTATTTGATATATCACTTCTTCCGTTAGGAGAAGTATCAAGTACAGTTGCTATTCATGCTATTAATCAAATAGCTGAAGTAAGAAAAGATTGTGTTGTATTTATATCACCAGAATCAGCAGACGTAGTAAACAATGCAGGAGATGAGCCTACAGATGTAGTAGCGTTTAGAAACTTATTACCTTCATCATCTTATGCTACAATGGATTCAGGATATAAGTATCAGTTTGATAGATTCAATGATAAATTTAGATATGTACCATTAAATGGTGATACAGCAGGACTTTGTGTAAGAACAGACTTTGTTGCAGATCCATTCTTCTCTCCAGCAGGATTCAATAGAGGACAAGTTAAGAATGTAATAAAACTTCCTTTCTCACCAAGAGCAACTCAAAGAGATGTTCTTTATAAGAACGGAGTTAATCCAGTAGTTACTTTCCCAGGTCAAGGAACAGTGCTATTTGGTGATAAAACTTTACTTGCTAAACCTTCAGCTTTTGATAGAATAAACGTCAGAAGATTGTTTATTGTATTAGAAAAGTCAATAGCTACAGCTGCTAAGTTTCAGTTGTTTGAATTCAATGATGCATTTACAAGATCGCAGTTTAGGAATCTAGTAGAACCATTCCTAAGAGATATTCAAGGCAGAAGAGGTATAACGGACTTTAAGGTAGTTTGTGATGAAACAAACAATACTGGCGAAGTTATTGATAGAAATGAATTTATTGCCGATATCTTTATTAAGCCTGCAAGAGCAATTAACTTTATACAACTAAACTTCGTTGCAACGAGAACAGGTATCTCGTTCGAAGAAGTCGGCGGCTAAGGAGATAAAACATGTCATCAGTATTTAATGTAGAAAGATTTAAGTCTGCCCTTACCAACGGAGGGCTTAGGCCTAATCAGTTTGCTGTACAGCTTTCGTTTCCAACTTATGTTGGGGATGCAGCTACAGCTGTTCAAAAATCTCCATTCTTAGTAAACATAGCAGAACTTCCTGGACAAATAATTAATCCAGCGATTGTATTATATCGAGGAAGAGAAGTTAAGTTTGCTGGCGATAGAATATATGCCCCATGGACAATAACAGTTCTTAATGACTCTCAAATGTCAGTAAGAAATGCTATGGAACAATGGATGAATGGTATGGAAGATTTACAAACTAAAATAGGTAGATTAAATCCAGCAGAGTATCAAAGAAACGTAGATATATTCCAGTTAGATAGAAACGGTAATGTATTAAAGAGTTATACACTTTTAGATGCATTCCCTGTTGACATTTCTCCAGTAGCATTGGACTTTGGAGCTAACGATCAAATTTCTACTTTCACTGTTACTTGGCAATATCAGTCATTTGCAACATCAGGTGGAGGAACAAATTTGGGTAGTATTCTTGGCGCAGCATTAGGTTAAAGGTAAAATTTTGTAATGGCTATAAACTTATTTGGTTTCACTATCGAACGGTCACAGAAACCGGATCTAACTAATCAAAATATAGTTGCTCCGGTTCCTGATGATGGTGCGATCACTCAAACATCAGCAGGTTACTACGGAACCTATGTTGATATAGATGCGTCTACTCGTTCTGAGGCAGAGTTAATTTCAAGGTATAGAGAAATAGCAAGTTATCCTGATTGTGACAATGCTATTGAAGAAATTATATCTGAAGGAATTGCAGCTGTAGATAATGAACCAGTTGTATCTTTAAATTTAGAAAAGTTAAAATTTTCAGCTTCCTTAAAGAAAACAATACAAGATGAATTTCATGAAATACTCAAGTTATTGGATTTCAAAGATAAAGCACATGATATTTTTAGAAGATGGTATATAGATGGTAGAGTATATTATCAAAAAATGATTGATGCAGAAAATACTACAAGTGGTATTCAAGAACTTAGATATATTGATCCTAGAAAAATTAAAAAAGTAAGACAAGTAAAAAAAGAGAAACAACCAAACGGTTTAGAATTAATTAAGAAAGTAGAAGAATACTATATCTATAATGATCATGGTATAAGCTACTCTCCAGGTATTCCTCCTAGAACTGGAGCAGCTGGAGCTGGTATAAAAATAGCACCTGACACTATTGCTTTCTGTCCATCAGGAATTATGGACTTGAATAGGAACTTAGTTGTTGGATACTTACATAAAGCAATCAAGCCAGTTAATCAATTAAAGATGATGGCTGATTCGTTAGTTATATACAGAATAGCTAGAGCACCAGAAAGAAGAATATTTTATATTGATGTTGGTAATTTACCAAAATTAAAAGCAGAGCAATATATGAGAGATATCATGGCTAGATATCGAAATAAAATTGTATATGATTCTGCTACAGGTGATGTTAAAGATGATCGTAAGTTTATGACAATGCTTGAAGACTTTTGGTTACCAAGAAGAGAAGGGGGAAGAGGTACAGAAATAACAACACTTCCAGGTGGTACTAATCTTGGAGAAATAGCAGATATTGAATATTTTCAAACTAAAGTATATCAATCACTTAATATTCCTACTTCAAGATTTCAACAACAATCTGGTTTTAACTTTGGAAGACAAGCTGAGATTACTCATGAAGAAATTAAGTTTGCAAAGTTTATTAATAGATTAAGAAAAAAGTTTAATCATTTGTTTAATGATTTATTGAGAACACAGTTAATTCTTAAAAATATAGTTACTGATTCTGATTTTGATGATATGAAGGAAAATATGGATTATGTTTATGCACAAGATCAACATTTTCAAGAAATGAAAGATGCTGAAAATATGAGAAACAGACTTGAATTGTTATCTCAAGCACAACCTTTCATAGGAAAATATTATAGTGATGATTATGTTAGAAAAAATATTTTAAGATTAACTGATAATGAAGTTGATGAAATTACTTCTGAAATAGAACAAAATGTACCAGATCAATCAGAAGTAGATCCACAAGCTGTACAACAAGCAGCAGAAGATGGACAACAACAGAGCTAAATAGTATAAATAATAAAAACATTTTAAGTCAAGGAAAAGGTCATGGAACACAAAAAGAAGAAAAAACATGATTGTGCATCAAAGGTAAAGAGTGAAGAGTATGGTATAGGTTATTGTATACCAGAACAACACACAATGTTGGAAGATGGCACAGTCACTCATTATGATGTAGAGTTTGATGAGTATGTAGTCGAAAATGTTCCAGTTTCCGAGTTAGAAATAATTGAAGAGTCAATGCATGAGCATTATGATAATGACGAAAAGAATGCACAGATTGATGAATTTTATTCTGAGCATATGTGTGCTAAGCATGTACTTCATCCTGAGTTTGGAGAAGGATATGTTCTTGAAGGACAACATAGTATACCAGATGCAGATGGAAATATTGCTTGGTATAATGTTGAGTTCGATCATGGTATTGAAACTATACAAACCGAAGATGTAAAAATTATGCATGAATCTCATCATGGTCATATGATGAAGAAAAAGAAAAAAATGAAAGAAGAAGTTACTGAAAACTTCGTAGAAAACTTTGTTGATTATATTATTGATGATAAAAGTACTGCAGCTAAAGAATCATTTATGAATGCTATTAGTCAAAAGATTAGCAACTCACTTGCTGATAAAAAAATAGAAATGGCACAAAGTACATTTGCTACTGAAGGTGCTATGAAGTCAATGGTAACAGATAAAATGACTTCTGGTAAAGGTATGAGTTTTAATAAAGCAGTTAAAGCTGCTGAAAAAGATGCGAAAGCAGGAAAGAATCTTCCTAAAACTAGATTGAATCCGAAAGAAATGAAAGAAGCCAGTCCAATGGTTAAAAAGGCTGGATCTGGACAAACTTCAGCTTACTAGGATATAAAATGTCTGAGCATAAAATGACAAAAAAAGATGAAGAAGAAAAAGAAGATATCGTTAAAGGTATGAAGAAAAACTTTTCTGGCTTTAGAAAAAGATATGGCAAAGATGCCAAGGATGTCATGTATGCAACAGCCACAAAGATGGCTATGAAAGAAGATACAACTAAGTATGTCAATCAAAAAGTATTTCATGATATATTTGGTGAAGGAATAGTCTTAAATGATTTTTCACAACTTAATGAACAAGGTAAAATAGATTGGTATTCAGTTGAGTTTAATCATGGTATAGAAACTGCTTTCACAGAAGATATAGTGGAAATGATTGATAGATTAAAGCAAGTCAATGATGATTCAGTAGAAGAAGAACTATCTGGTAACCAACATAAAATTGATAAAAATAGAAATAATAAAATAGATGCTCACGACTTTAAGTTGTTGAGGAAATTAAAGAAAGCTAGAGGATAACAGATGGCTGCTGCAAACGATAGAGGTACAAGATTTCTTAATATCGGTGATGCTAATATTCTTATGTGTCAAAAAAGAAATGTTGTAGTACATTGCGTACATAATAAAGTTGATGCATCAGGTAATATTTGTGCTAATGTCTCTGGAACAAGTAATGTATTGTACAAAGCATCAAATGGTCATTCATTACAAGCATTCAACAAAGCAGGTAGTTCTGGAGATGGATTAACTATTACAAGTGTTACTTATTCTCTATCTGGTATTGCAACTATTAGTAGAGAGTTTGATGGTAAAAAAGGTGATCATGCTAATTTGTTAGTACTTGGTACAGGACAAGGTAGTTTTGATTATGCTGGTTACGGTATTGAATGTGGTAATGCAAATGTAAAAGTTAAATTTACAGGAACATCCGAAGGTTTTGTTACAATAGGACTTAGCAAAGGATCCTCATTTGAAGATCCAGATCTACAACAATTACAAGCAAGAGATAGGATACCATTTTAATGAAACTCATAACAGAACTTAATCAAGATATTAATTATGTTAAAGAAAATGTAGATGGCAAAAAACATTACTACATTGAAGGTAAATTTATGGGCTATGATGAGCCTAACAAAAATGGAAGAATTTATCCTAAATCTGTTATGGAAAAAGAAGTTGGAAGATATCAAGAGTTAATTAATGAAAAAAGATCATTAGGTGAACTTGGTCATCCTCCTACTCCAACAGTTAACTTAAATCAAGTTTCCCATTTAATAAATGAACTCAAAATTAATCACGATGGTTCAGTTTATGGTAAAGCTAAAATTCTTGGAACACCTATGGGAAAAATAGCTGAAGGCCTTTTAGATGAAGGTGTAAGACTTGGTGTTTCTTCAAGAGGTGTAGGTTCTCTAAAAGAAAAAAATGGAGTTAATGAAGTACAAGATGACTTTCAATTGTCAACAGTTGATATAGTTTCTGACCCTTCTGCTCCAAATGCTTTTGTAAATGGTATTATGGAAAACTCAGATTGGATTTGTAATAATGGTCAATGGACACAATATCAAATTGAAAAAGCACAACAGTATATTAAAAAAACATCTAAAAAACAGCTTGATGAAGCTAAATTAGAGGTTTTTAAGAAGTTTTTAAATATTATCAAGTAATTATTTTTTATAAATAAATCTAAGTAACAAAAGAAATTAGGAGACAAGAATGTCAGTCGAGTCAAAAGTTAAAGAACTGCTAGAAAAAAAGTCTAATAAAAAAGGCAAGCAGTTAAATGAAGCTGATCAACAGGATTTAGCAGCTAGTAGTGTAGCTCAAACTGGCATGGCAGCTTCACAGAGTATGAAAAAAGATACATCAAAAGCAAGCGTAGCGTCCAATGCGGGCGATACAGCTATTCAATCAAACTTAGGAGCATCTCCAAAGCCAACAGTTCAAGATTATAAAGAAGATACTAAAAATCTTGGTGCTGCTGTTTCATCTGGTCAGAGTGATCAAAAGGCTTCGATATCTATGAAAGGTGATGCTAAATCAATGAAAGTTCCAGCTATGGAAGAAAACGAGCAAGAAGAAGAATTAGCTGAAGTTGATATCAGTAATGAATTAAATTCTATATTCGGGGATGATCTTTCTGAAGAGTTTAGAAACAAAGCAACTTCTATTTTTGAAGCAGCAGTTATTGCTAGATGCAATAATGAGATATCTGCTTTAACAGAAAAATTAGAAGAGCAGAATGTAGAACAGTTAGTTGAATACAAAGAAGCATTAGTTGAAAAAGTTGATAGCTATTTGAACTATGTTGTTAAAGAATGGCTAGATGAAAACCAACTAGCTGTTGAAAACGGATTAAAGACTGAGATAGCTGAAGAGTTTATGTCAGGCTTACAAAAATTATTCAAAGAGAACTATATTGAAGTTCCTGAAGACAAGTATGATGTTGTTAATGATCTTACGGACAAAGTTGATGTATTAACTACTGAATTAGATGAATCCGTACAAGATAATATTACTCTTTCAGGTGAGTTAGTTAATTACAAAATAGATGCTGTTTTAGAAGAGCAATCTAAAGATTTAGCTTCGACAGAGAAAGAAAAATTATACAAATTAGTTGAAGGTGTAGAGTATGAAAATGATGGATCTTTTGCTGAAAAAGTTTCTGTAATTAGAGAAAACTATTTTAACAAAGCTAAATCAAAATCACCCGAAGACACTCTAGTTGAAGATAGTCAAACATCTCAACCAGAATTAGATCCAAGCGATACAATGTCTAAATATATGAACGCAATATCCAGACAAACAAAATTATTTAAGAAGTAATTCACAACCAAGGAGTTAGAAATGTACCTTTCAGAAAGTGCAATGAAGAAATGGGATCCAATATTGGAGCATCCAGATCTTCCCAAAATAGATCAAAGCTACAGAAAGCAAGTTACTGCTGTACTTCTTGAGAACCAAGAGAAGGCTCTACAAGAAGAAAAGCAAATGCTTAATGAGGTAGCACCAGCTAACAACTCATTTGCATCTGCAGGTGTTGATAGATATGATCCAATATTAATAGGTTTAGTCCGAAGGGCTATGCCAAATCTTATTGCGTATGATATCGCAGGTGTACAACCAATGACAGGACCTACCGGTCTTATCTTTGCAATGAGATCATTATATGGTAATAACCGTACAGATGGTGGTTACACAGAAGCATTGTTTAATGAAGCTAATACTAACTTTGCTGCTGGTGCTCATTCAGCACTAGGTAATGCAATGACTAGTACTAACGGCGAACCATTTGCAACAGGAAATAATCCATCTGATGCAGGTTATGCTCAAGGTAACGCAATGACAACAGCTTTTGCTGAAGCATTGGGTGATGAAGCCAATAATGCATTTGGTCAAATGTCATTCAGTATTGACAAGACAACTGTAACAGCAAGAACAAGAGCTCTAAAAGCTGAGTATACTTTAGAACTTGCTCAAGACTTAAAAGCAGTTCACGGTCTTGATGCTGAAACAGAGCTTTCAAATATTCTATCTCAAGAGATTATGTTTGAAATTAACCGTGAAGTAGTTCGTAAGATCTACATTGTGGCTAAAGCTGGTTCTTCAGATACAGCGGTTCCAGGAACATTTAACTTAGACGTCGACTCAAACGGTCGTTGGTCAGTTGAAAGATTCAAAGGACTTTTATACAACATTGAAAGAGATGCAAACCACATTGGTCAAGATACTCGTAGAGGAAAAGGTAACTTTGTACTCTGCTCATCTGATGTAGCTTCAGCTCTATCAATGGCAGGTGTGCTTGATTATACTCCTGCATTACAATCTAATCTAAATGTTGATGACACTGGTAATACATTTGCTGGTACAATTAACGGTAGATTAAGAGTGTATATTGATCCTTATTCAGCTAACTTAGGATCTGCTAACCAGTTCTATACAGTTGGATACAAAGGAACATCACCTTATGATGCTGGAATATTCTATTGCCCATATGTACCATTACAAATGGTCCGTGCAGTAGATCCTGACAGCTTCCAACCAAAAATTGGATTTAAGACACGTTATGGAATGATTGCTAATCCATATGTTCTTTCATCTGCAGGTGGCATATCTGATGCAGACGCATTTACAGCACAGCGTAACCAATACTACAGATTCAGTAAAGTTGTTAACTTAATGTAAGAATCTTAGTTTTTAATTGAAAAGGCTCCTTTTAGGAGCCTTTTTTTTGGTTATAAATATACACATGGCATATACAACTAATTTACCAAACATAATTAGTAGTGTAAATACTACTAATCCAGGACAAGTATTTAACTTTCTTCGTCCAAACGCATTTAAATTTGTAATCAAAGATCTTCCTCACGTGGCATATACTTGTCAGTCTGCTAATCTTCCTTCGTTAAATTTAGGTTTTGCAATACAACCAACACCATTCTTAGATGTCCCAAGGATTGGAGATAAGTTAAACTATGCTGAATTTACGATACGTTTTCTTATTTCAGAAGATATGGTAAATTATACTGAATTATTGGAATGGCTTGTTGCCCTTGGGTTTCCAGACAGCTATAATCAATATAAAGGATTCGTTGGTGAAAGATTGAATAGATTTCCATTTTTGTCTACAGCTCAAGGTACAACAGAACCAGCTGCTTATTCGGATGGTACATTAACTATTTTAGATTCAGCAAACAATCCGAAGACTAATATTATATACAAGGATTTATTCCCAATTGCAGTAGAGGCATTAGACTTTGATATAACAAGTTCAGCAGTAGAATTTTTTATAGGTATAGCAACATTTAAATTTAGAACATTTGAAATAGAACCACTTTAATTACATGGAGATATCATGGCAGGCATACAAACGCGTCAAGTTAAGATTGACTTAAATGAACTTAGACAAAATAAATTTTTCATAGCAACACCTTGCTATGGTGGAGCTCTAACAGAGCCTTACTTTAGATCAACTATAAAACTTATGACATGGTTTAATGGTCATAAAGTTCCTCTAGCATTTGGTACAATAGCAAATGAATCATTAGTTACAAGAGCAAGAAATGTTCTGTTAGCTTATTTCTTAAATTCAGACTATACACATTTAATGTTTATTGATGCTGATATAGAATTCCAAGTAGATGATATTTTAAAACTTTGGTTACATGATAAGGATGTAGCAGTTGGTGCTTATCCAAAGAAAGGTGTCAATTGGTCTCATATAAAAGAATCAATTGTTCTTGATCCTTCTAAGAAGTTATCACCAAATCAAATTGGAGCACTTGGTTCTGATTATGCTATTAACTTTAAGTTTTCTGATAGAGAGAATAAACAAGTTGCAGTAGAAAATGGTTTGATTGAACTTCATGATGCTGGTACAGGTTTTATGATGATTAAACGTGAAGCTATTCTAAAGTTAGTAAAAGAGTATCCAGAAATTAAATATAATAATGATGTACAAATGGGTGGTGTAGATCTTAAAGATAAGTTCTATGCTTTATTTGATACAATGATTGATCCAGTAGATAAAAGATATCTTTCAGAAGATTATACTTTCTGTAGAAGATGGCAAAAGATGAATGGACAGATTTGGTTAGATCCATCTATATCTTTGAATCATTATGGTTCATTCTGTTTCCAAGGTAATCCAGAAATGATTATTCAGTTTGATCAACCTGCTGAAGCAGTTTCAACAAAAAGTGTAACAGTTGACGGAAAGAAAGAAGAAATGGAGACTATAGATTTAGAAACTCTATAGATGAAACTAAGTGAAATACAAGCAGAATGGAAATCAGATTCCAAGATAAATAATTTAGATCTTGGCAGCGAAGCAGTTAAAGTAGCAACTCTTCATGCCAAGTATCTAACACTTTTATCAAATGTGAAACTCCAGCAACGAAAAGCTGAAAGTGATTACAATAATATGCGTAGAATTAAATACAGATATTATCGTGGTGAACTTACTCAAACTGAACTTGATAGATTAAATCTTCCACAGTATATGGGCAATAAACCTTTAAAGAATGAAATGGAAGAGTTCTTAACTTGTGATGAAGATTTGAATATGTTACAAGATAAAGTAGCGTATTACAAAACTTTATTATTTACTTTAGAACAAATACTAAGATCACTTAATTCAAGAACATGGGATATCAAATCAGCAATAGAATGGCAGAAATTCACTAATGGCGCATTCTGATCAAAAATTCACTAAACCTCTAGATAAAGAAGAAAAACAATCTTCAAACACATATGTTGTATCTTATGTGGATTTTGATGGTAAAATGATAACTAGAACCTATGACAGACATCTCAATAACGAAAAAAAATGATGTACATATTAAAGTTAAATGTGAACCAGATATAGCTCAAGAACTACACTCACATTTTTCTTTTGATGTTCCAGGTGCAAAGTTTACCCCAATGTATAGAAATAGAGTTTGGGATGGTCAATTACATTTGTTTTCTTTATTTACAAAAGAAATATACACAGGTCTAAAACCATACGTAAAACATTTTGCTGAAGTTAATCAATACACATATGATGATTCAGAGTATGCAAAGACAGCTGATGCAGTATCTATTGAGAAGTTAAAAAGTTTTATTAATGATCTTAACATTCCTTTAAAGGTTAGAGATTATCAAATAGAAGCAGTATATGAATCTATTAATGATGGTAGAAGACTATTACTATCTCCAACTGGATCAGGTAAGTCGTTAATAATTTATATACTACTAAGATGGCATCAACAGTTTGAAAGAAAACAATTGATAGTAGTTCCAACAACTTCATTAGTAGAACAACTTTATACAGACTTTCAAGATTATGCAAAAAACGATACTTGGCAAGCAAGTTATAACTGTTATAGAATATATGGAACAGTAAGTAAAACTAATGATATGCCAGTTACTATATCCACATGGCAATCTATTCACAGATTACCTAAGACTTTCTTTTCTGAATTCAAAGCTGTATATGGAGATGAATGTCATTTATTCAAAGCAAAATCATTAACAACTATAATGAATAAATGTTATACAACACCATATAGGATTGGAACAACTGGGACATTAGATGGGTCCAAAACTCATAAGTTAGTCTTAGAAGGATTGTTTGGTCAAGTATATAGAACTACAACTACTAAAAACTTAATAGAAACTAAGCAATTAGCTGATTTAAAAATATTTGGTATAATTTTAAAGTATTCAGATGAAGTTAGAAAGGCAATTAAAAATTTTACTTATCAACAAGAAATGGATTTTATAGTACAATATGAACAAAGAAATAAGTTTATTAGAAACTTAACTTTAGATCAAAAAGGAAACACATTAGTATTATTTCAATTTGTAGAAAAACATGGTAAAATTTTAAATAATATGATACAAGAAAAAACAAAGAATAGAAAAGTGTTTTTTATTTACGGTGGAACAGAGACACAACAAAGAGAGAATGCAAGAAAGATAACAGAAGGTGAATCTGATGCTATAATTATTGCTTCGTTTGGAACCTTCTCTACAGGAATAAATATTAAAAACTTACACAATATAATATTTGCTTCACCTTCTAAATCAAGAATAAGAAATCTTCAATCAATTGGTAGAGGTTTAAGAATAGGAAGTAATAAGGATAAATGTAAATTATTTGATATAGGTGATGATTTAAGTTGGAGATCAAGAAAAAATTATACTTTATTACATATGGTCGAAAGAATAAAAATTTACGCAGATGAAGATTTTGATTATGTTACAACAGAGGTTAACATATGTTAAAATTATTTAAATTAATTACTGGGGAACAATTAATTGGAAAAATAGATACAGATTCTACTAATCTTAATCAAAGACATATTTGTATAGTAGATCCAGTTGAAATCAAAACTATCAATGTATCTAAAGGATTTGTTGTTATAGAACAATTTAGTATGGTTCCTTGGATGAGAATTGCTAAGACTGGTTCAATGAATGTTTTATTTGATTCTGTAGTAGTTATGACTGATGTTGCAGATGATGCAGTTGATCAATATAATAGTTTCATAGATGGTGATGGTACCGAAGATATTTTAGGAAGTGAAGAAATTAAAACAGAAAGTGTAGATGAAGATTATGAACAACAACTCAAAAGAGCTGAAACCGGAAAAACTATCCATTAGTAATCCTAAAAGTACTCACTATGTAGATAATAGTAAATTTTTAGAAGAACTAATAAAATATAAAAATAAAGTTAATGAAGCCAAAGATAATGATATTTCTAAACCTATAGTGTCAAATTATCTAGGTGAATGCTTTTTAAAAATAGCAACTCATCTTTCTTACAAAGCAAATTTTATAAATTATACTTATAGAGATGATATGATATCTGATGGTATTGAAAATTGTTTAGTAGCAGTTGATAAATTTGATCCAGAAAAATCTAAAAATCCATTTGCATATTATACTCAAATAATTTATTTTGCTTTTGTTAGAAGAATTCAAAAAGAAAAAAAGCAACAAGCAACTAAGTATAAAATTTTAGAAAATATAGACTTAGAACAACTACTTGTTCATTCTGATGGTAACGAAGAATATGTCTCACAAGTTATTGACTTAATGCAGAGACAAATGGATACTATAGAGATTGAGAGAAAAGAAATAAAAAAGAAATAAAAAAATGAATGTCAAATATAACTGAAAAGAAATATCATTATAGTGAAATATTTTATAGCATTCAAGGAGAAGGTCATTACACAGGAGCACCAACAGCCTGGATAAGATTTTTTCTTTGTAATTTGCAATGCAATGGCTTTGGTCAATCCGATCCAACTAATCCAGACACGTACGAACTTCCATTCTTAGACTTTGATGTTAAGTCTGTTAAGCGGGTTGAAGATTTACCCGTATGGGAAAAAGGTTGTGATTCAAGTTATACATGGGCAAAGAAGTTTAAAGGTCTAATGGGTCATGAAACACCGTCTGCTCTTGCAAATAAGATAGTCAATATAATTAAGAATGAAAGTAACCCAGAAGGTAAGTTTTTACATCCAGTAAGTAAGTTTCATCAACACTTATGTATCACTGGAGGAGAACCTTTAATGGTTACAGGACAGATGGCAACTATTGGAATATACGAAGAGCTACAAAGACAAAATAACTTACCAGGTTCTATGACATTTGAAACCAATGGTACACAAAAGTTAAAACCAGCCTTTCTCGATTGGGGTAAAAGTATAGATACAGAAATATTTTTTAGTTGCAGTCCTAAATTATTTACCGTATCAGGCGAGAAATCAAGTAGAGCAATCAAACCAGAAATTGTATCAGAATATTTACAAGTAAGTAAAAAAGGTCAACTCAAGTTTGTAGTTGGAGAAAAAGAACGTGAGTGGGAAGAAATGGAATCAGTAGTTAAACAGTTTAGAAAGGCTGGTGTTGATTGGCCAGTATGGATAATGCCAACAGGAGCTAGAGAAGAAGAACAAACTGCTAGTGCAGGGAAAGTAGCTGAAAAAGCATTTAAAAGAGGATATAATGTGGCTGCAAGAGTGCATGTGTACTTGTTTGGAAATGCAATAGGAACTTAGTGCCATTGCCATTATTAACTTTATAATCTATAATTGGAACATATGAAAACTATTAATTATCCTTATAATGAATACAAAAAAGATCTTAATAAATTAGTCAAACAAATAGAAAATTCAAAAGTAAAATATGATTATATACTTGGTGTTGAACGAGGTGGATTGATTCCAGCTGTACACTTATCTCATAGGTTAGGTCTTCCTGTTAAAACTTTAACTTGGTCTTCAATATTAAAAGATTCAAGTATGGTTACTTGGTTTTTACTTAGAAATAAAAAGTTATTGTTAGTTGATGATATTGTGGATTCTGGTAAAACTTTTCTCGAGATATTTCAAAGATTTTGGAATATGGACACAGCTGTACTTATCTATAATAACATAAATGAATCTAAGATTAAGCCAAGTTATTATGGTCGACAGATTAACAGGTTAGATACTCCAGA
>Ga0209634_1000506_pt1 | contig 30295 bp, 23 predicted proteins | sample LinPmetageLP40_FD_184043 | JGI IMG/M metagenome (GOLD analysis project Ga0209634, IMG submission 184043) | Marine viral communities from the Pacific Ocean - LP-40 (SPAdes) (version 2) | ecosystem: Environmental > Aquatic > Marine > Oceanic | place: Pacific Ocean | collected 2010-08-26 | reverse complement strand
CAATGAAAACAGGAATTTTCATCATTTTATTTTAGCGATTGCTTCGGTCATCAATAGTTCACGTTCGATCGTGACCACTCCGACATGCTCGCAAACCAATCCGCCCCCGAGGTTAGAAAGTGCTGCTACCAAATATGGCGAAAGATCAATAGCTACACAAAGTGCGGCAATACTGATCACAGTATCTCCTGCTCCAGATACGTCTATAATTTCTCGAAAATGCGCAGGGATATGATGTTGCCCATCTTGATTTGCAATATATACACCATGTTCTGAAAGTGTAATAAATGCACCATCACACTGAAGCTCATCAATCAAACGAACCACGGCATTTTGCAATTCATCCCTATTGGTTACATTAAAGTCAATCTCCAATCCTTCCTTTAGTTCTTTGAGATTTGGTTTGAAAAGGGAGACTTCTTTATAGTCCAGAAAATTTTGCTTTTTAGGATCAACTACTGTTGGGATATTGTGTTTCTTGGCAAGATCAACAGTAAATTTAATCACTTCAGGAGTAATGCAACCCTTATCATAATCTTCAAAAATAACCACTTGACATTGTGGCAGCAGTTTTTCAATGTTTGTCAGTAGTCCTTCCTTTTCGTTATTATTGATGACATCCGTAGATTCTTCATCAATTCTTACGATATGTTTATTATTTGAAATCACACGTGTCTTAACCGTGGTGGGTCGAGTTTCACTTTTGTAAATTCCCTGGTCTGTTATGTTTCGCTCTGACAATCTGGACGCAAATTTCTCCCCATCAATGTCATCTCCTACCACCGCACACAAAACAGGATTCGCACCCATCGCTTTTATATTCAGTGCCACATTCGCTGCTCCTCCCAATCTAAAATCCTTTTTAGTGACGCTCACGACTGGCACAGGAGCCTCTGGGGACATTCTTTCTATGTTTCCCCAGATATATGCATCCACCATCACATCTCCGATGATCAAGACATTGAGGTTGTCGAATTTGTTGAAGATTTCCTTGAAATCGTGCTGATCCATATTACTTCAACTTAGCCAAGGTAGATTTGATTCTTGACATGGCTTCCACAAGGTCACTCTCCGAAGCAGCATAAGATATTCGGATACATTTCGGTGCGCCAAATGCCTCACCTGTCACCAGGGATACATGGGCGTTTTCCAATAGATAGATACATAGTTCAGACGCATTTTGGATTGTTGTATTGCCGTCAGATTTGCCGAAATAGTCGCTCATATCTGGAAAGAAGTAAAATGCTCCCTCGGGTAAATTGACCTTCACTCCGGGTATAACTTTCAATAACTCATATACCATATCCCGTCTTTGGAGATAGGCCTTCGCCATTTCTTTGGTTGGACCAAGATCACTTTGTAAGGCTGTCAGCGTTGCACGTTGCGCAATAGAGCAGTTGGCAGAAGTGATTTGTCCTTGTATTTTTGTACATCCCTTCGCTACCCAGAGCGGAGCTCCGATATAGCCTACACGCCATCCGGTCATCGCAAATCCCTTGGCGACTCCATTGACCGTAATTGTCCTGTCAAACATGCCATCGATTGCCGCCATGCTTTGGTGCTTTCCAGTGTAGTTGATATGCTCATAGATCTCATCTGCAATGACCACTATGTTGTCATGTTCCAGCACTACTTTGGCTATTGCCTCCAGTTCTTCCTTCAAAAAAACCGATCCTGTAGGGTTGCAAGGAGAGGAGAATATGATTGCCTTGGTTTTAGACGTTATTGCTGCTTTTAGTTGTGCTGCTGTCGCTTTGAAATTGTCTTCGATGCCCCCTTCGATATATACCGGAACTCCTTCAGCCAATTCTATCAATGCTGAATAACTCACCCAAAAAGGCGAGAACACCACTACTTCATCCCCTGGATTGATCAACGAATACATCACATTGGCGATTGATTGTTTGGCACCATTGGATACCACAATATGTTCTGCTTTGTAAGGAATGTTGTTCTCTTTATTGAATTTTTCTGCAATAGCCTCTCTCAAGTCCTGATAACCGGGAACAGGAGGGTAGGCAAAATACTTCCCTTCATCAATGGCTCGTTTGGCACCTTCTTGGATATGTTTGGGCGTGGCAAAATCTGGCTCACCCAGGCTTAAACTGATCACATCGATCCCTCGTGATTTGAACTCACGAGCCTTAGATGCCATGGCAAGCGTGGCTGATTCAGCCATGTTATTGAGTCGGTTTGAAAGTGCAGTCATAGGAATTATTGTTTTATACTATACCAAGTCCATTTTTGAATTTCACAAAAAACTAGTCGTTTGCCACTTACTATTCGATAATTACAAATATATCTCATGTAAAACGCTCATAGCCTCTATGTAACAACGCCAAAAATAGGTATTTGCTCATAATTTTCAGCATGCTACATTTTTTCTTTTTCAAGAAGTTAAATCGGTAATCTTAAGTAAACGATAGGGTGTAAATTAAATAACAGCAGGAAATTGATAGTAGAAAGCAAAGAAAGGATCAATTCCAAAATGCATCAACAATCTATTGATGAAAGTAATCAAACTTCGGAAAGTATAAGTAAACTCTATTGAGAGATAAGAACTATATATTGAAATCTCAAGGAGATTGATTTTGCATTTCCCACTTTTGTCAGGAAATAAACAGAATAAATATGGAAATGATAGACTTACAATCTGACAGCTTGCAGCAAGAGATTGATAACAATGAAAAAGTGATCGTACAATATGGCGCAGGATGGTGTGGGAATTGTCGTATTATCAAACCTAAATTCAAAAGGCTGGCTACTGAGAATACTGATATTAAATTCATTTATGTAGATGCTGAAAAATTACCGCTGTCCAGAGCATTGGCAGAAGTTAAGAACCTGCCCACATTTGCAGGTTTCAAAAATGGAAAAATTGTAGCCCAAAGTGCAGGAAATAAAGTAGAAGTTATAAACACTGTGCTCGATGAGATTGCCGCTAATTAAACATATTGTAGATTTCATAGACACCAACGATCAAGATTGGGTGCATGAGACCATCGAACTGCTTGAGCATATCACCGAGGCCAAGGGCATCAAAGATGAAGAGCTGGATGTGATAGGAGAATTGCTATCCAATCTATATGGGGCACTAGACGTAAGTCAGGAAATCAAAAATGGAAAACCAGCCAAGGAGGCGCTCAATGAGTTTATGAAGCGAGTGACTGGTTCGATAGACTAAATAAATCAAAAAGCTTATCAAGATTTCTTGATAAGCTTTTTGATTATGGATGTATTACTGCTTACATATTCCTTCTATACTGTCCCCCCACCTCGAAAAGTGCACTCGTGATTTGCCCAAGTGAACACACTTTGGAAGCTTCCATCAGTTCTTCGAACATGTTTTCATTGTGAATAGCCGCATGCTGAATCTTTTTGATAGCTTCAGCCGTTTGGTCAGCATTGCCATTATGAAGTTCATTGAGCATATTGATTTGATATTCTTTCTCCTCGCTAGTCGCCCTGATGACTTCTTTTGGTATTACCGTTGGAGATCCTTTGGAACTAAGGAATGTGTTCACACCGATGATCGGAAAGTCTCCATTGTGTTTCAAGGTCTCATAGTATAGACTTTCTTCCTGTATTTTACCTCTCTGGTACATGGTCTCCATCGCTCCCAATACACCACCTCGCTCAGTGATTCTGTCAAATTCAAGAAGAACAGCTTCTTCTACCAAATCAGTCAATTGTTCGATAATAAATGATCCTTGTATAGGGTTTTCATTCTTGGCAAGTCCGAGCTCTTTATTGATGATCAACTGGATCGCCATGGCGCGTCTTACGGATTCTTCCGTAGGCGTAGTGATGGCTTCATCATAGGCATTTGTGTGCAGGGAATTACAGTTGTCATAGATTGCATACAGTGCCTGTAGCGTAGTGCGGATATCATTAAAGTCGATTTCTTGTGCGTGAAGTGATCTTCCAGAAGTCTGAATATGATACTTCAACATCTGTGAACGTGCATTGGCATTGTACTTATTCTTCATCGCCTTGGCCCAGATTTTTCTTGCCACGCGACCGATCACTGCATATTCCGGATCGATACCATTAGAGAAGAAGAAGGAGAGGTTAGGAGCGAACTTATTGATGTCCATTCCACGACTCAGGTAGTACTCTACATAGGTGAAGCCATTGGCTAAAGTCAAAGCCAACTGCGTAATCGGATTGGCACCTGCTTCCGCAATATGATATCCCGAGATAGATACAGAATAAAAGTTGCGAACATTTTGGGTGATGAAATATTCTTGGACATCTCCCATAAGTCGCAAGGCAAACTCTGTTGAGAAGATACAAGTGTTTTGCGCTTGGTCTTCTTTTAGAATATCTGCCTGAACGGTACCACGGACTACAGCCAGTGTTGACATCTTAATCTTTTCATACACATCGGCTGGTAAAACCAGATCTCCAGTAACTCCAAGAAGCATCAGCCCAAGCCCATCATTGCCTTCTGGTAGCTCTCCTTGATATTGAGGACGAGCAGCTCCTTTTTGCTTATATACTGCCGCTATTTTCTTTTCTACTGCTTTTTCTAGACCATTCTCTTTGATGTACTTCTCGCAATTTTGATCAATCGCAGCATTCATGAAAAACCCAAGCAACATAGGTGCAGGTCCATTGATTGTCATCGAAACCGATGTGGTAGGATTGGAAAGATCAAATCCAGAATAAAGTTTTTTGGCATCATCCAAACAACAGATGCTCACTCCTGCATTACCTATCTTCCCATAGATATCTGGACGATAGTCAGGATCATTTCCATAAAGGGTCACAGAATCAAAGGCTGTTGAGAGCCTTGCCGCTGGCAGTCCTTTGCTTACATAGTGAAATCTGCGATTGGTTCTTTCTGGTCCACCTTCTCCAGCAAACATACGCGTGGGATCTTCACCTTCCCTTTTGAAAGGATAAATCCCAGCTGTATATGGAAATTCTCCCGGTACATTTTCCTGTAGATTCCATTTGAGCAGGTCTCCCCAAGCTTCATAAGTCGGAAGTGCCACTTTTGGAATTTGTGAGTGTGATAAGGACTCAGAATGTGTCTCAATTTTTATTTCTTTGTCTCTGACCTTGAAAGCGTAAATAGGGTCATGGTATTTTTTGACTTTGGCAGACCAATTTTCGATTAGTATCTTGTTGTGTGGATCAAGGTCAAGTTCGATTTTGTTGTATGCTTCCTGCAAACCCTTTATCAGGCGGTCTTTGTCATCGATATCACTATTGGTCAGCGTGTCAATCGATTTCTGTATGCTATAAAGACGTTGAGCTACTTCTTTCTGTTGGTCAGCTTTTTCATCATATGCGCGATTGCTCTCCGCTATTTCTGAAAGATAGCGCGTGCGTTGAGGTGGGATCACAAAAATCTTTTCAGACATTTCCTCTGTAACTTCGAAAGTCGAATGAAGGTCGCATCCTGTCTTCTCTACTATTTTGTCCATCAAAACTTTGTATAAGGAATTGGTGCCGGGATCATTGAATTGTGAGGCAATAGTGCCGTAAACCGGCATGGTTTCAACATTGGCTTCCCAAAGGTTGTGGTTGCGCTGATATTGCTTTTTCACATCCCTGAGTGCGTCTAGTGCACCTCTCTTATCAAACTTATTGAGTGAGATCACATCAGCAAAATCAAGCATGTCGATTTTTTCCAATTGCGTAGCTGCACCATACTCTGGGGTCATCACGTAAAGAGATACATCTGAATGATCCAGAATTTCCGTGTCGGATTGACCAATACCAGAAGTTTCCAAAATGATAAAATCGTAGTTGGCAGCTTTCAGTATTTGCAAAGCTTCATTGACATGTTTGGACAGTGCCAAGTTGGACTGACGCGTGGCCAATGACCGCATATATACCCGAGAATTACTGATCGAATTCATGCGAATACGATCACCAAGTAGTGCGCCACCAGTTTTTCTTTTTGAGGGGTCAACAGAGACTATCGCAATGTCTTTGTCTGGGAAATCAATTAAAAATCTCCTCACCAATTCATCGACTAGTGAGGATTTACCAGATCCTCCTGTGCCTGTTATTCCTAGAATAGGCGTTTTGACCTGATCAGCTATTTGATGGATTTTATCTAGTATATTTTTAGACTCCTCAGGATAATTCTCAGCTCCGGAGATGGTTTTTGCAATAGCGTTCACATTTTTCTTAACGATCAGTTTTGCTTCGCCATTTAGGTTTTGACCAGTAGGGAAGTCACACTTTTCGATCATGTCATTGATCATCCCTTGCAATCCCAAAGATCTGCCATCATCTGGAGAATAGATTTTTGTCACACCATAGTCCATGAGTTCCTTGATCTCTTCTGGAAGTATCACACCACCACCACCACCAAAAATTTTGATATGTTCAGCACCTTTTTCTACCAATAGATCACGCATGTATTTGAAATACTCATTGTGTCCTCCTTGATAAGAAGTCATAGCTATGGCTTGTGCATCTTCCTGAATGGCACAATTCACCACTTCCTCTACACTTCGGTCATGTCCAAGATGAATGACCTCACATCCAGTCGCCTGAATGATTCTTCTCATGATATTGATCGCTGCATCATGCCCATCAAAGAGGGAAGCTGCAGTGACAATACGTACTTTATTTTTTGGAGAATAAGGAGCTGCTTGCTGCATATAATTTTTGATTATTCGGTCTAAAATTGAAGTGCAAAATTAGCCAAAAAGGATCGAAATGCCTAACGATTGTTAGTAGGTAAAATTCTGTGGATTTTTTCATTAAAATCACCAATCGTGATAATTCACTGGAATAAATGTTGGAACATGTTTAATTTTTAATGTAATTATAGATCATGAAGTCGCTTATTACCTCGAATGGTTTTTAATTCCATGCAAAACTTATCTAATCGTACAATTGAAAAATGCCTTTGCCTACTACTGATACATCTTGTAGCAATGCAATATCAGATGCATGCGCAAAATACGAATTATCAGACCTTTGGGTTTTATGATAACAAGGATGGCCTATCTCAAGGGACGATTAATGCAATTGTACAAGATAAGTATGGATATATGTGGTTTGGGACACAAGATGGGCTCAATAAGTTCGATGGCGTAAATTTCACTGTATATAAGAATGAAGCCAATAATAATCAGACGATTAGTGATAACTATATCACGGCAATTATTGAGGATGATGAAAATAATTTGTGGATAGGCACCAGAAGTGGAGGACTGAATAAATACGAAGTATCAACAGGAATATTCACATCCTTTAAAAACAAGAAAGCTGATGCAAATTCTCTGACACACAATCGAGTGACGTCTTTAGTTCAAACTCCTGATCGCGCGATTTGGGTAGGGACTACAAATGGTCTGAGTCGTTTCGATCCAGAGACCAATCAGTTTGCCCGTTTTTACCATAATCCAGAAGATTTAACCTCAATCTCTGACAACAATATTAACAATTTGTTTGTCGATTCAGGAGGAACACTCTGGATAGGCACAGCACACGGACTCAATAAATTCGATACACAAGTAAATGAATTTCTAGCTTATTATGATGAAGATCAAACTGAACTATCGAGTGGGAATGATATTTTATCTCTGTGGGAAGACAAGCACCGGAACATTTGGATGGGTAGCAATGGGGAAGGGTTGAAAAGACTCAATGTCAGCAGCAATGAGATTTCAACATTTGTACATTCTGGAACGAATATGCTCCACAACAATACTATCCTTGCGCTGTTAGGAAATGGAGAGGGAAAAATATGGGTGGCAACAGATGGAGGCCATCTCAAACTATTTGACCCTGAGACATCTCAATTCACAACAATGAAATTGGTCTTCCCAAGGGTGAATTCCCTTTATGAAGACAATGCCAAGGGACTATGGGTTGGAATGCGTGGAGGACTACATAAGATCGGAAAGTATAATACGCAGTTCAGACAGTATAGCAAAGATAATATGGGGAGATTAATATCTCCTAATGGAGACCTACATGCGCTGGCAGTAGATAAGCAAGGATACATATGGACAGGGTCTTCGGTAGATGGTCTCAAGAAAATAAATCGAGAGACCTTGGAAGTGACATCCTTTACACATTCCAACTCAAATTCTTTGAGCAACAACAATGTGCGTTTTATTCATGTTGACGAGGAGGATGTCATATGGATCGCTACACGTGACGGACTCAATCGCTTTGATCAAAAAGCGAATAAGTTTAAAACCTACATACCAGATTATGGAAATCCAAATAGTATTTGCTCTGAGAATATCAATTCCATTTATGAAGATAGTCAAAATAGACTATGGATATGTACAGACAAGGGAATCAGTATTATGGATAAGCATACGGAGAAGTTCACCTCTATTTTGCACAATCCTGAACGGTCTAACAGTTTGAGCAATGGTGGAGTATCCAATGTGATGGAGGATGAACATGGTGTTTTTTGGATAGGTTTTAAAGCAAGCGGGCTTGATATGTACAACCCAAATACTGGAGTATTTAAGCATTATTCACACGAAGATAGCAATGTTAATAGCCTGTCAAATGACCGTGTTTCACATATCTACAGTGACAGACGGGGAAATTTATGGATAGCAACGTATGGAGCTGGACTCAATAAATTTGAAAAAAGCACAGAGACCTTTACAAGGTATAATGAAAAGCAGGGCTTGGTAAATACCTCTTTGTATTGCGTGATAGAAGATAAAAACAACAATTTGTGGATGAGTCACAACGAAGGAATTTCTCGGTTTGACCCATTAAATGCTCGATTTAGCAACTATTTTAAAGGTACCGAATTCAATGGGAATGCATTTTTTCAAGCGAAAGATGGCGAGATACTGTTGGCCTCATACAACCTTGTGACATTTGTTCCCGAAGAAATAATTGATAATGACATGATCCCCCCGGTACATATCAATGAATTCAAACTATTCGATAAAGCTGTCCATCCGGGTGATGAATTTGAAATTCTTGAGAAATTGACAGAGGAGACAGATACCATTGTCTTAAATTATGATCAAAATTTCTTCTCTTTTGGATTTGTCGCCTTGAACTATTTCGGACCTGAGAACAATAGATACAGATTCAAACTTGAAAATTTTGATCAGGATTGGACAGAGGTGTCGGAATATCTTTATGCCAACTACACCAATGTGCCTCCTGGTGATTACATTTTTAGAGTTATCGGCTCTAATAATGATTTGGTTTGGAATGAGGAGGGTGATTCAATCTTCGTACAGATTGTTGCACCTTGGTGGGGGACGATTCCATTCAAGGTCGCATTGGTACTTGTAATTGTCGCAATACTTATTCTAATCTATAAGATGAGGGTTCGGAGTATTAAGAAACAAAGGGAAGAATTATTGGAACTTGTTTTGGTCAGAACCAAGGAAATAACAGCCAACCAAGAAGAAATCCTTAGTCAGAAGGAGTATATTCTTAAGAAAAATGAACATCTGGAAGCGCTCAATGAAGAAAAAAACCAATTGATCAACATCGTTTCACATGATTTGAGAAGTCCTCTGAATCAGATCAAAGGGTTGGCATCCATCATAAAAATGATCAATCCAGACCTAAATAAGGAAACAAACAACTCCCTTGATTTGATCAATGACCTTGTCGATAGACAGGGAAATATGATTAGTAAAATACTAGATACAAGTGCCATTGATGCAAACAAGACAAACTTGCAAATGGTCGAGGTAAATATCAATGGGCTGGTAGAAGAGGTCGTGCAGACAATGGAAGCGGTAGCTGGCATGAAAAACATAAGACTGGAGTTGATTCTTACAAAGGATAGTCCCAGTATCGAAGCTGACAAGAGTTATTTCATTCAAGTAATTGAAAATATTTTGTCCAATGCAATTAAGTTTTCGAATGAGGGAACAAAGGTGCTCCTCACAACTACCATCCTCGATGCTAAGGTTCAAGTTAGTATCAAGGATGAAGGGCCAGGCATTAATAATGATGATATGAAGCACCTGTTTGTCAGCTACACCAAATTGTCTGCACGACCCACTGCAGATGAGGACTCTACGGGACTTGGACTATCTATTGCTAAGAAATATGTAGAAGCTATGAATGGGAAAATTTGGTGTGAAAGCGAGGAAGGGGAAGGAGCTAAATTTATACTTGAATTTGATACTAAGGAAATGTAAAAGATGTAGTGTCTCAAATGGTGTATCTTTTGCAGTATTTTCATTCGTAATTCATTAAGTCGATTGTCAACAGCCTAGAACTTTCGATTAAATGTAAATACGCATTATTAATAGCATCATCCAATGATATAGCACGATCTCGAATCGCCCAGATACCATGGATTGGCAAACTTTGTTTGGTCTTTTTATCCAGTTCTAAAACGCCACAAACAATGGCTACTGGAGTGTTGAAAAAAGAACAGGAATCCATTACTCCTTTTATCACTTTGCCTTCCAACGTTTGGCTGTCAAACTTACCTTCGCCAGAAATCACAAAATCCACATCTTTTACATGGTAATTGAAATTTAGCATATGCATAATAGTCTCTATACCGGGCTGAACCTTCGCCTTTAAAAAAATCATGGCTCCTGCTCCTAATCCTCCAGCCGCACCTGCTCCCAGAGTTTGGGAAACATCCAAGTTCCATTTATTTTTTACGACATTGTTAAAACTTTGCAGCCCCAAATCCAGCTTCTTTATTTCATTGGTATTTGCCCCTTTCTGTCTTGCAAAAACGTGTGCTGCACCATTAGAACCAAATAGAGGATTCTTTACATCTGTCACTAAAATAAAGTCAATATCAGCCAGATTTGGAATAGGGGTCTCTTCAATGTGGGCAATCTGATCAAGGGAAGCACCTATAGGCTGGAGTAGTTCCTTCTTATCGTTGAAAAAGCGAAATCCCAAGGCATGTGCCATACCTATTCCTGCATCATTGGTGGCACTTCCTCCTACAAATAAATAAATTTTTTTTACCCCCCTTTCGAGAGCATCCACTATTAATTGTCCTGTCCCCAGAGTGGTAGTAGAGGGAGCATGAGGAGCATGTTTGTCCAGTAGCATGAGACCAGAGGCTTTGGCCATTTCTATATAGGCTGTAGTGTCCCCCAACCCGTACCATGCTTCTACAGGTTCAAAAAATGGTCCGGTTACCCTTACAAGAATTTTTTTAAATTTTAGTGTTTCTTCAATCACATCAAGTGAACCTTCGCCACCATCGGCAAGGGGGAGTAGGGTGACATCTGCCGATGAATTGGCTTTGAGAATACCTTCCTTGACAGCACTGCAGGCCTCATGGGCAGATAATGTCCCTTTAAATTTGTCGGTAGCTACAAGAATTTTCACTAAGATTTTTTAAGCCACACAAACCCTAACGGTTTTAGTGATAAGGAATTTGAGTGGATATTGGATGAAATAATGTCCAACCAACTTTCACCTTGTTCCAGTTGTACTTCGACAGGCTTTTGGGTTAAGTTAAAATATCCATAAATGCTGTCTTTTTCAGAGACCGTTTTTCGACTAAGTCCAAATACACCATTAAATGGACTCATCACCTCAAATTTTCCATAAGGATCAAAAGCCGGTTCATTTTTACGGATGTCTATTAATCTTTTTATACCTAGAAGCATGATTGACTCACGGGAAATTGGATTTTTCAGTAAATCATTCAAATAATTATACTCAAACTTCTTGCGATTTATTCTCCGATTTTGCCCACTTTCCTCTAATCCTTTCAAATCGTTTACCGAACCAAAAATAGAATGGAAGTAAATGGCGGGTAGTCCTGGCATCGTCAGTAGAATGGCGTGTGCCAATAAGCTTCTTTTTATCCCCAATGATTCATCACATTCGAGTCCTTGCAACAAACTCATATAATTACAATTTATTTCATAAGGAATCTCTTCGCCTTTATCTTTTGTCTTATACGACACCTTGCCACTGTTTGCTTTAGCCGAACTAATTAAAACATTCAACTCATTAGCGTTTAATATATCATGTACGGGCATTACACCTACGCCATCATGGCTGGCCAAAAAGTTAAAATAACATACACTTTTATAAGGGACAACGAGTTGTGACACCCATTTACTCAGCTTTTCGGTGGTTTCATTTAATATACTGAAGGCCAATAATGGAGGAAGTGTGAAATTATAGACCATGTGGGCCTCATCTCCATTTCCAAAATAAGAAATATTGTCTTCATGAGGGACATTTGTTTCCGTAAGCAACATAATGGAGGGATTCAAATACCCAACTACTTCCCGCATGAGTTTGATAAGTTGATGCGTTTGTGGAAGGTGAATGCAATTGGTATTTATTTCTTTCCACATAAAACCAATAGCATCCAGCCGAATAATAGAAGCTCCTTTGGTAGCATAAAATAAAAGCAAATCCAATATTTGAAGCAGTAGTTTTGGATTTGTATAGTTGAGATCTACCTGGTCACGGCTAAAGGTAGTCCACACTTCATGAGATTGTCCATCGCTTATAAATGTATGTGTCAATGGCGAAGTACGGGGACGAACTACATCGTCAAACCCTTTAGATGCGTCCACCTCATAATAATACGCTCTATAGTTTTCGTCTCCTTCCAAAAAACCTCTAAACCAGTCTGATTCACTTGAATTGTGATTAATGACGGCATCGAACAATAGCCTGAATTCTTGAGATATCTCCTTCACTTCATCCCAATTACCCAATTCAGGATTGACGGCATAATAATCTGTTATAGAGAATCCATCGTCTGAGGTGTATGGATAGAACGGCAGAATATGAACAATTGATATCTGTTCTTTTAAGTGAGTATGTAGCAACTGTCTGAGCGTACTGAGCTTATCTTCTTTATTTTTATAGACCTGATCTCCATAGGTGATCAATACCACATCTTTTTCTGTGAGTACATGGTTGCCAGACTTTGCCAACAAACTGTACTTTTCCCAAAGTTTTTCAATCCCCTCTTTGATAAAGGAAACATCCTCAGGCTGATATATACTGGCTAACAATTGACTTATCTTCTCCATAGATCAAATCAGGTGCTTTATCAACATGCTTACCAGCACTATAACAACGAATTGTACTAATAGAATGATGGTATTCTTAGACCAAAAAACATAAGACTCTTCTTCAATACCATCTTTTTCGGCAATTACATGTTCTTTTTGTGTGATTTTTTGGACAAGTATGGCAACCAGAAAGGTTATCAATGCCCCAACGAAGTTCCACCAAAACCAAAACAACTGATCTCCGACTACCAACCACAAATATACATTGGTAAGTACCCCGACCACCAAGCCAATATTCATGGCACGTGCATGAACCCAACGCACCATTGTGGCTATCATGAATGTGGCTAGAATAGGACCATAGAAAACAGAACCCACTTTGTTGATGGCCTCTATGACTGTTTTGGCGATGTCCCCAGTGACAAAGGCAAGTAGTATTGTGATCACTCCCCAAAAAATAGAAGTTAACTTAGAATATCGAAGATAGGTTTTGTCGTCAACCTTTTTGCCCGCCACCAGAATGTCTTCGGTGGTGACCGCACTCAGTGAATTGATAGTAGAACTCAACGAAGACATGGCCGCAGAAAGAATAGCCACGATAAGTAAGCCTATCAGGCCATGGGGTAGATAGTCCCTGATAAAGATAGGCATCATTAGATCGGGCTTGTCAACAGGAATTAGACTGATAAACTCTGGCGTGGTCAGTGCATAAGTACCTATTACAAGCCCCATAATACTATACAATAGAGTAATGGGGAATCTCATCAGACCATTAACTAAAAGAGTATTTCTGGCAGTCGATATATTTTTTGCAGATAGCAGTCGTTGTACTTGAGACTGATCCGTACCATAATAAGAAGCATACAAAAAGAACCCTCCAACAACCATTGGTAAGAAGCCAAACCCGCCTCCTTCTCCTATACCAAAATTGGTAAAATCAACAGCTGTAAGTCTGGAGCGGTCAAGTTGCGTTGTAAAGTTTTCATATCCATCTAGGTAATCAAGTCCGACAACAAGACAGATAACAATACCTCCAAGAAGGATAATCATCTGAATCATATCGCCATACACTACAGCACTCATACCTCCCTGGTAAGAGTAAATTACTGTGATGACTCCGATAATTAATACGGTTTGATAAAAAGGTATTCCAAGTACGCTCATCAGGATCAGAGCCACTGCATAGATCATCACTCCGGTACCAAACGCTCGACTAACCTGGAACACAACACTAATCAATACACGTGTAGAACGATCGAATCGCTTCTCTAAATACTCATAGATACTTACTATTCCAGCTTTATACAGCTTAGGAATCAGATAAATTCCTAAAAAAATCATAGCAAGTGGAACACCAAATTCATAGCTGAGCCACTGCAACCCTCCACCTTCTCTAATACCTACAAATGCAGGTGCTGAAATAAAGCTTATAGCAGAAAGCTGAGTTGCCATTACAGACATACTTAGAGGAAACCAACCAAATGATTTACCTCCCAGATAATATTCCAGCCTGCTACTTTTACTGCTAAAGTACTTCCCCAACATCAAAAAACCAGTAGCATAGGCTACCACTATTACATAGTCTATCCAATTCATTTGTTGCTATATTTAATCATGTCAATAATTAAAGCTGCTGACCAGGAAAAATCTGAACCTCCATACCCGGTTTTAGTATCTGTATCTGTAAACGGGTTAAAGTATTCGTAAACCCCATATTTCTCCACCAAACCGATGGTTTGGTGTCTGATAAATTCAGCTTCATCAAAAAGTTTGTAACCTAATAACCCTTTCCATACCATCCAGTTCATATTTATCCAAACAGGTCCTCTCCAGTAATTTTTTTGTTCAAAATCTAACTCATTTGGGAAGCAGGATGGAAAAGGAACTAAACTTTTATTGGTAAGCCAGGGGTTCATCATTTGTTGCACATTACTTAGTGAGGGTATTCCTGCAAAAATGGGAATGTAGGAGCCTGAGCAATGAACCTTAATTTGCTCATTGATCAGTAAATCAAATGGAAAATAAAGCCCTTGCTCTTCATCCCATAAGTACTCATCAAAATGATGAAGTCCCTGCTCCAATTTATGTTCAATAAAGGAAGTATCTTTCCCCAACTTTTCACCAAGCCGAATAAGGCTTTTATTCGACTTTATTAAAATGCTATTAAATACAGGATCTAACACTTGAAAAGGGAAATCATCAGGAATGCTTTCGTATTTATTAGCCCTAAGTTCATTCACAAGATATAAATATCGTTTGTAGTCCAAATCTGTTGGTCGGGTAGATGCGCTTTCAGCGACTTCATCGACATCTTTCCTTTCCAATACAATCGAATCAACCAATTCCACATCAATTTTTTCAAGGACAGAATCCCACCATACAGCGTTATCCATACCCGATTCCCAGTTGTGCCAAATGGCTACTAAACCAGTATCGTTATGCTCTCTTTGTTTATATAGGTGTTTATGATATGCTATTGTTTGATCCACCAATTTTGAAATATGGTCTTTATCAAGTCCTTTATCAAACATTTTCTCAAGTACAAATCCATGTACAGGTGGTTGGGTAATCCCGGTACTTTTTAGTTCTGGAATAGCATATTTTGAAACTGAAGAGTCCCAATAATCTGCAGAAGGAAAATAAGAAGTATGCCTTTCTGCATTATGAAAAAGAATATGTGGAAGAAATCCATTTTTCCATTGCCCTGAAAAAAGGATTTGCATTTCTATAAGTGCCCTTTCTGGGTGAATGTGTAGATTTCCTAAAGCAATAAAGCCAGAATCCCAGTTCCACTGAAAAGGATATAATTTTGGAGAAGGAATAGTAAATTCCCCTTTCCAGTTTGTATTCAATACAGATTCACATCGTTGAAGCATATTCATAGAGGGTAATAAAAAGAGTGGTTACCCAGACAAGGGTAACCACTCAAATAAACTATTAAAAATTTTATTAAAAATTAAATGATGCTCTTAAGAAGAGTCTGCGTGGCAATATTGGTCTTCCTACGAAGAATTCACCACCACCAATTTGTGCATTTCCCTGACGAGGGGATCCTTCAGTGATTCCCTCTGTATCTAATAAGTTAAATACAGATACTCCGAATCTTATTGATTGATTTTGACCCAACGAAGCAGTGTATCCTACATCTAGTCTCATAAGACCATAAGCTTCTAGTTCTACTGTATTTGCATCATTGGCATAGCGCTTTCCAATAAAGTTTTCCGATAAACTAGCATCTATTTTTTTATTGTCAAAAATAATACCAAGCATACCCATCACGTTAGGTTGTCTTCGCAACTTGTTTCCTTCTTGATCTTCATTGCCTTCCACTTTCGTAAACTTATGCCCTTGATAGGTAAAGTTACCGTAAACATTTAAGTTCTTCGTGAAGAAATAACTCCCATTAGCTTCTATACCGATAGTTTGAGTACTTTGAATACGAACTTCTTCAATAAGATCTGGTCCAGAGTTTACAAAGTCAACGGATCTCCTGTTATCTAACGATACAAAGTAAGCTCCTACATTTGCTGCAAACTTATCAAATCCAAATTTTGCACCTACCTCTGCCTGAATGATATTTTCCGGATCATACGATTGAGTCACTCCGGGAGCACTAAATTTTACTGAACGAATCTCTGGGAAGAAATATCCTTTAGAGAAGTTACCATATAAATTAGTGTTGTTGTTCAACTTATACAAACCCGCAAGAGCAAGGGCAAGTCCATCTGCTTCCACTTCTCCTTTTTGGAATGTATTGGAACCTACTCCCGTTTCACGGGTTATAAAACCTTGTGCTTTTTCGAATCTAACACCTACATCTAAATTAAACCTATCCCATTTAATTTCATCTGCTAAATATGCGGCTGTTTTTTTCATGGCATGATAACGGTTAGAAGTTTGTCTTCCTGATCCATTTACATACCCACCCGTAGTATATTCAACTGCTACGCCAGTAGTATCTATTCCGGATAACTGCACCATTTCCGGGGCATTTCTAAAGTCACCTAAGTAATTGTAAATCCAGTTGTCGTCTCGTGCTTTAGTATAAGAACTAAACACCCCAAACGTAACATTATGACTGCTACTTCCTGCTTCTATTTGTTTGGATAAGTTGAACTCTCCTACGATTTCTTCCATTGGGCGTTCTCTGTCCAAAACCCTGTTTTCGAATAACAAGTCTCCAGGAGCAAGTGTTTGACCTGTCGAAACATACGTAAATGTCCCAGATTGCAACCCTCTGTCAGCTAGATAATCCGTTTGGATTTCAGGTACATTGCGTATGCCATCCCCATCTAAAAATAAATTAAATTGGTGGTTGTAATTCGAGTATTTCGCTTTTCCTGATACCGTCCAGTCATTGTCAAAATTATAATCAAAATCAGCCATCAATAAACCTCCTTTGGTCATTACGCCATCTCTAATCGGTGAACGGTAGGTTGCATATTTACCTCCAGGTGTGGCAAATGAAAAATCGGTAGCTTTACTTGTTAAGAGTGTATATACCGTTTTCCCATCATTGCCAATAGGTCTCTTATATGTTCCATTATCATCTTCCAGAGGATAGGGTAGGTAAAATTGGGCTTTGTCATCAATGTACTGACCATACACTGTAAACGCTCCTTTGCCATCGTCTAGGATTGTTTTGATATTACCTCTTATTTGAGCACCTACTGTGGGCATCCCTGTGTCCAATGGTCCTTCATCATATCTATAAAATCCTGAAAATGCATAGTATGATTTATCACTTAGCTTTCCTGCTGACAAGAAGTCAATTTTTTGACGTCCTTTATCAGCCCATTCAAGTTGAATTTTGTTTTGAGAAATCTCAGACCCCGTAATACTTGAGTAGTTTATAATACCTGCAACTGATCCGGCACCAAATAAAGTAGAAACACCGCCTTTTACAAATTCAAGATTACGAATACCCAAATCGTTTCTAAAATATACATCATGAGCGGACGAATTAAGTCCAAAAGCACTTAATACAGGCACTCCATCAATTTGTAAAGGTGTAAACTGATACTGACCTCCTGAAGGCATTCCTCTCACGAAAACATTGGAAGCTACTTCACCACCGCCACCTTCAGCGTGTATGCCTGGCACTATTCTAAGAATGTCAGCTTGGCTATTAGATGCTAGTCTTTGCAGTCCTTTACTATCTACGCTCGTTATAGAGAGTGGTGATTCAAATTGTGTTCGTTCGCTGAATGTAGCAGTTACTATGACAGCATCCAATCCAAAAATATCAGTAGTCAAGTTGAAGTTCATTATAGAATTTTGACCTGCCTGAATATTGACATCAATGGTTTGACTAGAATACCCTACAAACGATACAGTAATGGTAGTTGCTCCAGCTGATAAACTCAAAGAGTAATTCCCATTTGCATCTGCAACAGTACCAACAGAAGAGCCTGCCACATATACCTGGGCACCAATAAGTGGTTGGTCATTTTCCGCATCTTTTACGATGCCGGATATGCTTCCAGTGTCTTGCGCACTTAGTGATATTGATGCCAATATCATAAATGCCAAGAGATAGCGTGATAAGATAAAAGAGAAAAATTTTTTCATGATTATTGTTTTAGTTAAACATAGCTATTTTTCAACAGTAAGTTTAGGGTTTAACTTCTAGGAACAATTGATGTTTATTTTCCATTTATGGTACTGTGTTGTCTTTTTGATAATATTGTGGTAATATTATGGTCAATACAAAATCATAATGTATGTTTTACTTCACAAATCCGTAAAATACGATGTCCACTAAGCCCTTTATTGAAAAACTTGTAGAAGACCCTGACCAGTCTTTTTCTTATAGAAAAATCAAACGAGAAGAAAGACCACATTTAAGAAATGAAGGAGTTTGGCATTTTCACCCGGATTATGAAATTACGTTTACACTTAGGAGTGCCGGAAAACGGTTTGTCGGTTACAATATATCCGATTATATCGAAAATGACTTCGTATTGATCGGAGAGAATTTGCCGCATTGTTGGATTACCACCCAAGTCACAGAGCAAATTGTTATTAATTTTAAAAAAGAATTTTTAGGGCAGATTTTTTGGGATACCCCAGAGATGAAAAAAATTAATAAAATGCTCGACAAAAGCCTTCGAGGAATATATTTTGAAAAAGAAACAGCCAGGAAAGCATTGGGAATCATTCAGAAAATGGAACACGAAAAAGGCTTCGATAGGCTTCTGCACTTTTTTGAACTATTGAACCTGATGGCTAATACTGAAAATCATCAGTTGCTGACTTATTATCATGATAATTTTAAAAATAGCCTCAAGGCCTCCAATAGAATCGAAAAGATCTACAGTTACATTTTGCTGAACTATCAATCAGGCAATGTTTCATTTACGGAACTCTGCAATGAACTAAATATGACTAAAAGTTCAGTATGTAAATTTATCCGAAAAGTAACTAAGAAAACATTCTCTGATATGGTGATTGAGACTCGTATTAATGACGCATGTAAACTTCTTGCAGAAACAGATTTGTTTATCGCAGAGATTTGCTTCAAATGTGGATACAATAACCTGGCTAATTTCAATCGCTCTTTTAAAAAACTTATGGAAGTAACACCAAAAGAATACAGGGACATTTACAAAAACAATCAGACCAATTAGTGATTTTTTCTTTGAGCATACTCATACCACAATAATAATAGCTCTATCTACTTTCTTTTTTATATTCAGGCTACTCTTTCAATGTTTCCACAAGGATATTTATTTTTTCCTGATTCACCTCTGAATCGATATTTTCCAAAAGACTAAGTTTCTCGTGCTCGGTAAGGCGCCAGTTGAGTGATGCACGATCTGTGACATTTACGTTCAATTGAGGGTCATATTCGATAGTTACATGTTCCAGAGATCCATCAAACCATGACCTTGCATGTTGAACTTGAGAATCATTGTTGATGTTTTGAAGGTTCTCAAAATTGCTGTATATACTACTGATTGGTGTGGTGAATTTTTCTATTAACGAACTGCCTTCTTTATTGCTGATAGGAAATTCTTTTTTTGAATCGCGGATGGATAGAATGATCACTCCTGAGGTGTTTTCGCTGATCCAATCTTTGAAAACATACAAAAAATGAACGGCATCATTGATGCCAAAATTGTCGGCAATACCGGCATCCATTATTTCTAGAGGTGGAATACTTGGCAGACTTACATTCGGGGTGATGTAGGGAAATGCGGCATTCATGCGCAGTGCACTATAAAAAGTGAGATCTTCACTTGACTGCTTTTCAAATAAATGAAGAAAATCAACACCTGACCAATTATTATTTTCAGGATCAGCCGCCATATAGGATACATTTTGAGGACTTATGAAGAGTTTTCTTCCATCATTCATGATAGTAGGTGCCATGATCAGCATAGGAATTTCTGCATTTTTTTCTGATTCCTTGTAGTCAGTGATGGTCTTATTCAATAGTCCATCAGTATTCATCTCAAGCTGTTTTTCGAAGGCATAGCCACGGTCTTTTGGGTAGCTGGAGCCTTGATTTATGGCCTTCAATCCTCCAATAAAGAAGTCATTGACTAGTAAGCTAAATATGATGGAATTGAGATTGTCCTTGGCGATATTGTATCGATGGGATGAATGATAAGGTGCATAGGAAATGGAATCCTTTTTACTTCTTAAGATCAACTCTCTGAAATAGGCAGCCCCGATCATGCCTCCAGAAGCCCCGGTCATAAGCATGGTGTGTTTGATCAGTTTGCCGCCAGTAATACTATCAGCCCTTTGCAAGGCTGTCAATGTCCACAATGCAGCACGTTGCCCACCACCACTTACGCAAGTCAATACCATTTTGGGTTTGGTGTCTTTCGGGTGGTTATCTCTCCAGTTTTCTAATATGGTTAGTGTATTATTTTTATCCCTATCGTATAACTCCTGACTGTTGGCTTTTTTGATAGTCTCTAAATTGTATGTAACGCGTTCTGTGTTGTAATCGAGACCATAGGCCTGATATTCTCTCGTTAGGAAATTTTCTTTCGCAATGATATTCAGTACAAGGAAAAGTGCAATCGCCACGGATGTTGACCATCTTCCAAACCAATAGGAGAATGCACCTGCTATCATTACAAGGAATGCAAACAACAGAAGTAAACTGGCGGCAGCTGGAATTTGAAAAATTGCATATTCACGAAAAACACCAATCAAGAGCAGTAGTGAGAATATAACTAGCTGAACGATCACCAGATTGAAGTGATTTTGATCAAAAACTTGAAGAACGGTAGCCCGATCATAAAAACCCTTGTCATCGACAATCTTTGTAGGTCTGAGTCTATAATTGAAGTAACTCCTTACAGTGATTTGCTTTGCACGAGCGATATTGAGCTTGTTCATTGCATTGGCGCGAGTAGCAGGCACTTTTGCTTTTAGTTTTTCATCTATTTGGCAAACTACATATTTGAAGATGTCCTTATTGGTAAAAAGAAAGTAAGTGTAGAGCATAATGCCAACCAATACATAGCCGGCAATAAGCCCTGTGATTTCAATAGCAACCCGAAGGATAGTGTCGGTATCAGTATCAGCATGTACCTGATAGTCGATAATTAGATAAATGTAAGTGCCAAGAAATAGTACCGGAAGAATGCTATTGTTGATGCTGAAGGTAATAAATGGCTTGGTAATCTTGCCAATAAATGAAAAGCGATGTCCATCAATGATGTAGCTTGTAATGTGGAAGGCAGTAGTGAATCCCGCCAGTGAAACACCCAATAGCAGGAAACTGAAAAAATCAACTTCGTTCAAATACTCTGGATCAAGGAATAAATATTGAATCCCTAAAAACTTACCTATTTGTCCGTAAATCAGTGCAAATAGACACACCCAAAAAAGCAGCAGTATTTGATTATTTTTCACGTGGTTGGTAAGCAACCTTATGGGAAGAGAGTAATAAAACTTGTCTATATAGCCACGGACAGTTTTCATCTACTTTTCCGTTCGCTTGCTGCCCGCATAGAGCTCATATTCTAATAATCTACAATCAATCTTTGCATTGAAAAATTCCATTCTTTTTTTAGCCCTAAGTCCTATTCTTTTAGCTAGATTCATGTTTCCTGTAAAAATATATCCCATATATCCAGAACAACTTTTCTTAAAGAAATCGCCAATTTGCTGGTAGATATTTACCAACTCTTCTTCCTCTCCTAGGCGTTCACCATATTCTGGATTGATCATCACCACTCCTGGCTCTTCTGGTATAGTAGTTTTGCTAAAGTCACACAATTCAAAATTGATCAAATGATCCACTTCCGCGTATTCGGCATTCATTCGAGAAACTTTGAGTGCTTCAGGGCTGATGTCAGAGGCGATGATTTTGAAAGGGATACTTTCGAGAATAGCATCTTCTGCTTCTTTTTTGATCTTGTCCCAATAGGCATAATTGTATCCTTTGATATGCATGAACCCAAAATTATCTCTCATGAGCCCTGGGGCCTTGTTGATAGCCATAAGAGTAGCCTCAATGGCAAGGGTGCCACTACCGCACATTGGATTGACAAATGAAGACTTTCTGTCCCACTCGCTGGCCTGTATCGTTGCTGCCGCCAGTGCTTCTAACATTGGGGCTTTAAATGGGATTTTTCTGTAACCGTGTTTGGCAATGGTTTCCCCAGAAGTATCAATATACAAACTACACTCATCAAGTTTCCAATGAAGGAACAGCACTGCTTTGTCTATGTCAGGACCCGAGTTCGGGCGTACGCCAAACTCTCTGACAAACCGATCAGCAATGGCATCTTTTATTTTAAGATTGGCGTACTTACTGTCATAGATGAAATCATTTTTGACATAGGACTGGATGCTGAAATACCCATCTTTTTCAAATAACTCCTCCCACTTGATATGGCAGACCTGATCGTAAAGTTGCTCTGGAGTAGTCGCCTTGAAAGACTTGACCAAGTAAAGCACGCGATAGCCCGTACGCAAGTGTAAATTGAGATACATCGTATCGTTGAAAGTGCCTTCGATTTCGACTCCCATTCGATTGATATTCTTCACCTCGAAACCCAAGGAGGTGACTTCCTTTGCCAAATGCGTGTTGATGTGAGGAGGACAAGTGATTACGATCTTTGAATCATTCATTCAAATGAATATTTAAAATGGGAAGAAACGAAAATAAATATAGCTAGAATTTTTTCAGAAATTCATCAGAATAACGAACTCTTTGACAAACAAAAAAGGAGCTTTCAAGCTCCTTTTTTTTATTTAGTTATTTTACTGTCAATGTATTTGACGGCCTGAGTGATGGTCTGCATATGTTCGGCATCTTCATCAGGAATTCTAATGTCAAAATTTTGTTCAAATTCCATCACCAGCTCTGCATAGTCAAGCGAGTCAATTCCTAAATCTTTAACAAAATTGGCATCTGGAGTGACTTCCGTAGCTGCGATTCCAAGTTTGTCAACTAGGATATTGGTAATGGTTTCTTGTGTATTAGACATAGTTTTAGTGGGTTTTATTATAAGTCTGATAGATCAAAGGTATCCATGAAAGCAGTCGTGAATTTTCCAGACTTGAATTCAGGATCATCCATTAATTTGATATGGAAAGGAAGTGTAGTCTTAACACCCTCAATAACAAACTCCTGAAGCGCACGTTTCATTCGCACGATGACTTCTTCTCTTGTCTGACCTGTTATGATCAACTTTGCTATCATCGAGTCGTAGTTTGGAGGAATGGTGTATCCAGCATAAACGTGACTATCTATTCGTACACCATGCCCACCTGGCACATGTAGGTTGGTGATCTTTCCTGGGCTAGGTCTGAAGTCTTTTGACGGGTCTTCCGCATTGATCCTGCACTCCATGGCAAATAGATTTGGATAGTAATTCTTTCCAGAAATCGGGATGCCTGCCGCTACTTTTATTTGCTCTTTGATTAAATCATAATCCGTGACTTCCTCAGTGATTGGGTGTTCGACTTGGATTCTCGTATTCATTTCCATGAAATAGAAATCACCGTGTTTATCAACCAAAAATTCTACAGTTCCAGCTCCTTCGTATTTAATGCCTTCAGCTCCAGCGATAGCCGCTTTCCCCATTTTCTCACGAAGTTTTTTATTAACTACTGGAGAGGGAGTTTCTTCTACGAGTTTTTGATGGCGCCTCTGGATTGAGCAATCTCTTTCTGATAGGTGACAAGCTTTTCCTTTGCTATCTCCAACTATCTGGATTTCGATGTGCCTTGGCTCTTCAATGAATTTCTCCAAATATAGTTCATCATTTCCAAAAGCAGCGCCAGATTCCATTTTACAATCTACCCAGGCCTTCTCGAAGCCTTCCTCATTATGAACGATTCTCATCCCACGACCGCCACCGCCAGCGGTAGCCTTAAGAATTACAGGATATTTGATCTTTTTTGATAGCTTTTTTCCTTCTGCTATAGATTTCAGCAATCCATCAGAACCAGGTATCACAGGAACCCCCGCTTTCTTCATGGTAGCTTTGGCAGACGCTTTATCTCCCATGCGGTTGATCATATCTGCGGAAGCACCAATAAATTTGATATTATACTCTTCACATACCGATGCGAATTCGGCATTTTCAGATAAGAACCCGTACCCTGGGTGAATGGCATCCGCATTGGTGATTTCTGCAGCAGATATAATACGCGTAATGTTCAAGTAGGAATCAGTACTGGGAGCTTTTCCTATACAAACCGCTTCATCAGCGAATTTTACATGTAAACTCTCTCTGTCAGCGGTAGAATATACAGCCACCGTTTTGATTCCCATTTCACGACAAGTGCGTATGATACGCAGAGCGATCTCACCTCTATTGGCAATTAATATTTTTTTAAACACGATTTATTCAGTTTTATGGATTAAAAATGACTAGTGCGTGGTCGTTATACCACTTGATCCGATTATGCTGGATCAACTAAAAATAACACCTGATCGTACTCTACAGGCGATGCATTTTCTACCATTACTTTCACGATAGTTCCTGATACTTCAGATTCTATTTCATTGAAAAGCTTCATTGCTTCTACGATACATACCGTTTGCCCACTTTCTATTTTGTCTCCTACTGACACCAATGATGGAGATTCTGGATTAGAAGCTCTGTAGAACGTACCGATCATTGGAGATTTCACTTCAAGATAGTTGGTTGCGGCTTCGCTAGCTTCTGTAGCTGGAGCAGGTGCACTTGTTGGAGCAGCTGGAGCAGCAATAGCCGCAGGCGCGGCTTGTGCTGCAGGTGCTTGCACTTGTATAGGTGCGGCACTTTGTGTTTTTACTTTCGGATCTCTTACAACTGATAATTTTATTTCTTCAGTCTCAATATTTACCTCATTAAGTCCTGTACTGGAAATAAAGTCTATTAAGTCTCTTATCTCTTTACTCTTCATAGCCGATTGTTTGGTATTTTTTGTAATTGATTTGTAAAACTATTTAACACGTTCAGAATAAGACCCATCACGTGTATCTACTTTTATTTTTTCGTCTTGATCTATAAATAAGGGCACCTGAATAATGGCACCTGTATCTAATGTTGCTGGTTTTGTTGTGTTGGTAGCGGTGTCTCCTTTGATGCCTGGCTCCGTGTAAGTCACTTGGAGCTCGACAAATGCCGGAAGCTCGCAAGACAACGCTTGTTCAGTTTCTGCATGAAAAAGAATCTCTACATTTTGCCCATCTTTGAGAAACTGATACCCAGTGATCAGCTCTTCTTCTAATGGAAACTGCTCAAAATCCTCAGTATTCATGAAGTGGTATCCCATATCATCTTTGTAGAGGAACTGGTGAGGCCTTCTTTCTATTCTTGCAGTCGTTACCTTAACACCTGATGTGAAAGTATTCTCAATCACTTTACCAGTTTTTATGTTCTTTAGCTTCGTCCTTACGAACGCTGGACCTTTACCTGGCTTGACATGTTGAAATTCAACTATAACATATAAGCCATGGTTGTATTCCATACAAAGTCCATTTTTAAAATCTGCAGTAGATGCCATAAGTTGTTTATTCCTTGATATACAAATGTATAAAAACTGTCAATATTATTATTTAGTGTCGTAAGCCCATTTCAAATAGATAGATCCCCAAGTGAATCCTCCACCAAATGCTGCTATGACCAGATTGTCTCCTTTTTTGAGTTTTGACTCAAAATCCCACATCAATAATGGGATGGTGCCTGAAGTTGTATTGCCATATCGCTCGATATTCATCAATACTTTCTCGTCTCCGATTTCCATTCTTTTTGCGGTAGCATCTATGATTCGCTTGTTGGCTTGGTGTGCTAGTAGATATGCTACATCATCGCCTGTCAAATTGTTGCGTTCCATGATCTTTCCTGCGTAATCTGCCATGTTAGTCACTGCAAATTTAAAGACTGATGAGCCTTCCTGCTGTGCATAGTGGAGTCGCTGATCAACAGTTTCATGAGAAGCTGGAAGACGACTGCCACCTGCCTGTTGTTTGAGGTATTGCTCACCCGTACCATCACTTTTGTGCATGAAGTCAATGATGCCATTTTCATCTTTAGATGGCTCTAACATGACCGCGCCAGCACCGTCCCCAAATATGATACAAGTTGCTCTGTCTTGATAGTTGACAATAGAAGACATCTTATCAGCTCCAATGATGATGACTTTTTTATACTTTCCTGTCTCTATAAATTGAGACCCAGTACTCAAGGCATATATAAACCCAGAGCAAGCAGCTCCTAAGTCATAGCTAAATGCATTGACTGCTCCGACCTCGCTAGCCACAATATTGGATGTCGCTGGAAATACTAAGTCAGGAGTTACCGTTGCACAAATGATTAGATCTATTTCAGCAGGGTCTGTATTGGTTTTTTCCAAGAGACCTTTTACCGCTTTGATAGCCATAACAGATGTTCCTTGGTTTTCTCCTTTCAGTATCCTTCGTTCTTTGATGCCAGTTCTTGAAGTGATCCACTCGTCATTGGTATCCACCATTGTTTCGAGTTCTGCATTGGTAAGCCTGTAGTCAGGAACATACCCCTGCACTCCTGTGATTGCTGCCTTGATATTACTCATAAATCTCTTGTCCAATACTGTTCAATTATGTATTTAATCGAACTGCTATTAAAAAGTTGATCGCCAAAGTTACAGGTTTTTGTTAGATCAAAAACGGAATTACATTTTTTTACCAAGCCCACCAATGACCATCATATAATACTTGTGGTATTACCACAAGTATAGGAAGTTACAGATTAGGCTGGTTAATCTTTGCTCTTGTTTTCCATATTGATCATTAGTTAATTGGGAAATTAGTTGATTAAGGCGTTTTCATTGCTTAAACACCTTTAAACTGTCGGTAGCCCATTATTCAATAAAATATCCTTCAAGCCCAATTTTCGGCACGACTTTATCAACCTTAGTGTCTATTCAGAAATAAAGTGTACAGAATAGGCTAAATTATTTTGTTTGCTAATAAGGCGAAAAACACAGGCATAGCACCGCTATGGCGAGTATTTTCAACGAAATTAGCAGGCAAAAGAATGGGGCTAAATGTATAGTTTATTTCTGAACAGACACTTAGTTAACCAATTCCCTTTTGACTTTTGGGTAATTGAACAAGAACAATAGAGGAAATGTCACTTAGTATTTTTATTAAACTCGTGGTAGAACCATACTAGTCAGATAAAATTGGTATATAACAAAGAAAGGGGCAGAAGCCCCTAGTATTTAATCCAGATTGAGAACGATTGGTGATTAAGCCAATACCTCTTTCTCCATTACTACATTTCCTTTGTAGTAAAGTTTTCCTTCGTGCCAGAATGCTCTGTGAGGCATGTGGAATTCACCTGTAGTAGGGCATACTACTAGTTGCTTAGCAGTAGCTTTGTAGTGAGTTCTTCTCTTGTCTCTTCTCTGCTTCGATATTTTTCTTTTAGGATGCGCCATTGCTATCTTATTTAATTATTTTATGCTTATTTTTTTATTTCTTTCAATTTTGCCCAACGAGGATCTACTTCCTCTGTTGTTGAGCTATTATCTTCTTCTTCGTTCTCATCATGAGATGAATAAACCATTTCATTGGTCTCATCATCCTCATCTTGCTCAAACCTTGGATGAAGCCGCTTCATTGGAACTGCCAATCCAATAAACTCGTAAATGTACTGCGCCAAATTGATGCGCTGCTCACCACGAGGGATTGTGATGATTTCATCACTCAGTTCCTCCCAATCATCACCATACTTAAAGATGATGTTGTTGTCTGTATCAAGCATATGGTCAAACTCTTCCGAACTTCGGTCACAAGTCAATTTGACTGATCCCTTGATTTGGATATTTGCTTCAATCATTGTTTCGCTTTTGTTAAGCAATACTTTGACATCAGCCTGACCATTGGTAACCTCGCTGTCTTCAAACTCTTCGAAAAACGAAGGACTTACTTCAAAATCATAATTATGCTTAGCATTACTAAGTTTAAAGATGTCAATGTTATAAGTATTCAATGTATCCACAGCGGCACTCCTTGATTCAAGACCGCAAATTTAGGAATATAATTTCAATAAATAAATATGATTGTTAAAGATTCGTGAATATTTCTGTTTGTGAGGTGAATTGGGATTGGTTGACTGGCCTGAGAGTATGCAAAGGAAGGTGGTAAACACTGGTGTAAGCTCACTACATTGAGCTTACACCAGTGAGAACGCAGCACTTAAAAGCTTTAAGAAAGTTCGTGTATGATGCTAGAAAGAGACAAGATGCAATCCGATAGAATATATAGATTGAATTAAGTTGCGATATCTACTCCAGCTTTACCTAATCTTGGAACGATCCAGTCCTTAATTAATTCTAAGTATTGTTTAGCATCCTTAACTCTTAATTTTCCTACTTTTCCAGAAACGCTAACTTCAAGAAACCCGTCATACCTTGTAGTGTGAGCAAATTCAAATAGAATTTTATAGTATCTTCTGATTTCTACATCTACGACCAACTCCGGAGGTTTGCCGTCCCCTTGAGAGTAAAGTTTGTTGAATGTGTCTTTATGTTGTATTAATTTAATCCCTTTGGTTTTCGCAAATGACTTCAGGTAATGTAAAGCGCAATAGAAAACAATGGTTGCTTTCCAGTCATGAAAATTAGAGGGGGAAGCTTCTTCTACTGAGAGCAAGAACTTCTCGTTACTGCATGCTTGATCAAAGAAAATACATTTAGTTTGCGCACTTGAAGACACCATAAACCATTAAGCCTCCTGCAAATCTATTTTAACAACTTCTTCTTTAAGAATATCCTTTTCATTGGCATCTTCCGGCATGAATTCAATTTGGATATCTAAGAATTGACTATAAGGTTTACTTTCGTATAACTCGTAAAGTTTCTTTCTAAAGAAGTCTCTTTCTGAGAAGTTATTATTCTTTAAACCTAGAATATAAGATTGTGCTCTAAGTCCACCATAAACAAATTTTAATCGCTCTTTAGACTTAACGAAGAGTTCTTTAACTATTTTTTGATGCACCAAGAAGCTTAAATATTGAGTACCATTATCAAGATTTTTTACTGCTGTATGCATTGGGTGATAATGTATGCCTTCAACAAGCTTAGCCAACTCGTCTTTTTCGCCTTTATACTTAATTTTCGCATAGCTATTACTCGTTTTATCTACAAGCTCCTCAACCTTCTCTCCGAATTGCTCTACTAAATATGCGACAATGTCATTATTTACTTGACTTGTATTAACGCTTTGTTCTTGAATTACCATTTTTGTCTAAGAATAGATAGTAAGTACTATATAATAATACTCATTTTAAAAATCAACCACAAATGTAATGACAAATAATTCATTCCATAAAATTGTTTGACCACTTAATGTATACAACGTACTTTAGGGGATAAAAATTTCTTTAAAAAACTTTTTCTTCAGGCTTCATATCATTAGTTGATTCAAGTAAGTACTGCTCCTATTCCTTGGTTTTTCACAAAACAATATTAATATCTATATCCCCTGCTGGCGCGAGCTTGTAGCTCGTGTCCCTACAAAGTATCCTAATATCACACATAATCAATTTCTAAAAGCCCTTTTCCTCCGCTATAATCAATAGCACTACTGTATTTCCAATGATAAGGTTCATTAACAAAACCTGCCTCTACTGGGTTATCATGAATATAATCTACTTTTTGATCTATCACTTTTGGACTCCATAATTCTATAGGTTTATTATGTTGTTGCCAAAACTGCATCCCTTTCACATTACTATTCTTTGTTCCTGCCCTTTCCATCATCCACAATATCCACTCTTTTCTACTTTCTTGAGGATTGTCTTCTATCAATTTTCTGATCTTCTTAGAAGTGAAAGTTTTAAAGTCCCTTAGCAAATCTGAAGGATTGTTCTCTTTCGCTCTGAATATCAAGTGTACATGAC
>Ga0209634_1000505_pt1 | contig 30317 bp, 57 predicted proteins | sample LinPmetageLP40_FD_184043 | JGI IMG/M metagenome (GOLD analysis project Ga0209634, IMG submission 184043) | Marine viral communities from the Pacific Ocean - LP-40 (SPAdes) (version 2) | ecosystem: Environmental > Aquatic > Marine > Oceanic | place: Pacific Ocean | collected 2010-08-26 | reverse complement strand
CAATAGTGGTAGCACTAAAAAGAGTCAAGCTGTTGCAAGAAAAGCAGCACAATCTATTAAAAGAGTAATTACAGATTATAAAAAAGCATCTGTGGCTGAGTCAAAATAGTTTCGTATCTTATGGCTAAGACAAAAATTGAAGAACAAAATATCCTAATCGCTAGGCGAGTACCGCCTGGCGATAAATGGAGATTAATTGCAAATGAACCCGATGGTCCTATACATAAAACATTAACTGATTGTTTAGAAGCCTATATGGTTAAAACAGGATTTAAAGGTAGTTATAGGTTAGAACCATTAAAAAGCAGTTTGTATGCAATTGATTCAACTGAAACAGAAATAACACCAGAACCAGTAAAAAAATATTCAATATATGGCGAATACGGAGAATAGTTTATTAGTAGAAAAATATCGACCCTCTAAATTAGAGAATTATGTTGGTAATGAAAATATTAAAAAATCTATTTCTAAATATATAGAACAAAATGATATCCAAAATTTAATATTTTATGGCCCCGCAGGTACAGGAAAAACAACGTTAGCCAAAATTTGTGTTCAAAATTTAAATTGTGATCATCTTTATATAAATGCTAGTGATGAAAGAGGCATAGAAACAATTAGAGATAAAGTATCAAGTTTTGCAAGTGTTGCTTCTTTTAAACCTCTTAAAGTAGTTATTTTAGATGAAGCTGATTTTTTAACAATTCAAGCTCAAGCTTCACTTCGAAATGTAATAGAAACTTTTTCCCGTACTACTAGATTTATTATGACTTGTAATTTTGTAGAAAGGATTATTGATCCTTTACAATCAAGGTGCCAAGTACTTAAAATTGTACCCCCAACTAAAAAAGATGTTGCTAAACATTTAAATTGGTTATTAAATGAAGAATCAATTGAACATAATGTTAAAGATTTAGCACCTTTAGTTAACCAATATTATCCAGATTTACGTAAATGTATTAATACTATACAATTATCTACTCAAGATAATAAATTACAATTAGATAAATCAATATTAGTATCATCAAATTACATAGATCAAGTTATTTCTATTTTAAGTACACGAAACTCACAACAAGGGTATTCTACAATTAGACAAATTATAGCAGATGCAAATATAGATGATTTTGATGAATTATTCAGAATGTTATACGATAAAGCATCAGAATATATGCCAGGTAAAGAAGGAACTGCTGCTATTTTAATAAATGAACACCAATATAAATCAAACTTTCGTATTGATAAGGAAATTAATACGATGTCATTAATACAAAATTTAATAAAAAATAAATAATTATGGACCAACAAGTACAACAACCTCAAATTGATTTAAAAAATACTACTGGGGTTAAAAATTCTGAAGGAGGTAGCATATTTCTTCAAGGAGTAGTTTTAAGAAAAATTTCTAGATTTGTAACAGGTACAGATGAAGATGCATTATTACCTGTTCCTGTATTTTTCGACCCAGAAACTAAAAAAATATTAGAATCAACATTACCTAAAGACTTAAGAGAAGAATTTAAGGATGAATTGCTCTAATATATTTGATTGGTTAAAACATATAAATCAGTATAAAACTCCAACTAAATCCTTTAGCGATAAAGATTGGGAGGTATTTAATAGTTATATGGTTCATAGATTTTTATCTATGAATCCTGATTATTTAGAGATAGTCAATTTTGTTCAAGATTATCCACCACAGGAAAAAAAATCAATTTATACTATTTACAAAGAATTTATACCTAAAAATAATAAATGGAATAAATATATTAAATCTAAAATTAAACAACCAAATAAAGACTTAGTAGATCATATTAGAGATTATTTTGAATGTTCCAGTAAAGAAGCAAAAGAATATATAAATATATTGGATACCCCAGAAATTAATCGTATATTAATGGAAAGAGGATTAAATAAAAAAGAAATAAAACCCTTAATAAAATGAATAAATTAATAGAAATGTTACGTACGTCTGCACAAGCAGATAAAGCAAAAGCTTTATTATCACTTGAATTATTAGGTGATAAAGCAGTAGGAATTGGAGACCATTCAACTGGAGATTATTATAAAAATGCTGAAGAAGCACTTGCTATGTTAGTTGATGCTGATGATAGATTAGCAACAATAGATAAATATTTTTCTTTAGAACAACAAATAAATGGGTGATTCAGTTAGAAATTATTTTGAAAATATGAAAAATAAAAAAATTTCAAAAAATAGTAAAGATGATGCTATAGAAGTATTTGAATTAGAATACCCAATATTAGCAGATGAATTTAGGCAAATCCAAAAAGAAATGTATAAAATGTTTGCTCGTAAACATATGGATTATGGTTTAAATAATATTGCTTTAGGTGGGGATTTAACAAATGGGGAAGATAAAAAGTTTTCTTTAACAGGTTTATGTATTAGACTTACAGATAAAATTTCACGTTTAAAAAATTTATTAATTAATGGTAGATCATTTGTTAAAGGTGAGGGTATGGAAGATACATTTATAGATATTGCTAATTATGGGATAATTGGTCTTTTAGTAGGCCGTAACAAATGGAAAAAATAATTTGGCTAAAAAAATCCCAAATATAGTTAAGGAGATTCGTTTAAATCCACCTCAAGAAATTAACTTTGCTTATCAGAAAAATATTTCTTATTCGCAAATGTCTATATTTCGTAGTTGCCCTCATCGGTGGAAATTACAGTACAAAGATAAAATAAGAAGATTTACTTCTTCTATACATACAGTATTTGGTACTGCTATACACGAAGTAATGCAACATTATTTAGATGTAATGTATGAAAAAAGTGGGGCATATGCGGATAGAGAAATAGATATTAAGGAATTATTTCATCAAAAATTTATAGAAGAATATCAAACTCAATATAAAAAAAATAATAGTGAGCATTTTTCAGATGCTTCTGAAATGAGAGAGTTTTTTGAAGATGGGGTTAATATATTAGATTGGTTTAAGAAAAAACGTAGCAGATATTTTTCTAAAAAAGGAACATATTTGGTAGGTTGTGAAATACCTATAGTAATTGCACCTAATAAAATGTATAATAACGTATTATACATGGGGTATTTAGATGTTGTCACGTATAATGAAAATACTAATACTTTTAAGATAATAGACATAAAAACAAGTACTAAAGGGTGGAATGATTATTCTAAAAAAGATGAAAATAAACAATTCCAACTACTATTATATAAACAATACTTTTCAGAACAATATGGTATACCTTTAGATAATATAGAAATTGAATTTTTTATTGTTAAAAGAAAAGTATTAGATATTAATGATGAAAAACTTATGTCACCTTATCAGGCTCATAGGGTTCAAATATTTACTCCACCAAGTGGGAAAATTAAATTAGGAAGAGCAAAAAAAGCTATGAATAGTTTTGTAAGTGAATGCTTTAATTCAAATGGGGAAATAAAAGATATAGAATATCCTAAGTCTATTTCTAAATGGAATTGTACATTTTGTCCTTATAAAGAGGATAAAGAAAATTGTGGGGAAGGTATAATTTACTAACCTCTGTATATATTTATATTAAATAATGTTATTAAAATAAAGATTATGAACGCAAAAAAAGAAATGACACTTACTAGTGTTAAAGTCAGGAGTAATTTGTTTGAAAATTTTAAAATTGAGTGTGTAAAAAGAAAATTTTCATTTCAAAAATTATCTGATAGAGCCATTTATCTGTACCTTACAGATGAAAATTTTAGAAGACAAATTACAAACCAAACAGACTTAGAACTTTAAACCTAAAAATTAATGAATAAGAGTTTTAAATATCTTCCAAAAAACAAAAGGAAGAAAATATTATTAATCTGTGATGATATTAGAGTACATTCTGGAGTTGCAACCGTTGCAAAAGAAATAGTAGTACATACTGCTCATCATTTTAATTGGTGTCAAATAGCAGGTGCTATTAAACACCCAGAATCAGGAAAAAGATTAGATTTATCTCAAGATACTAATAAAATATCAAAAATTGATGATTCCCATGTATTTTTATATCCCGCTAATGGTTATGGTGATATAAAATTAGTTAGAGAAATTATTAATATTGAAAAACCTGATGCTATATTATTAATAACAGACCCTAGATACTTCACTTGGCTATTTAATGCTGAAAATGAAATCAGAACAAAAATTCCAATTTCTTATTTAAATATATGGGATGATTATCCAGCACCCTTGTATAATAAAGCATACTATGAATCTTGTGATTTATTAATGGGTATATCTAAACAAACTGTTAATATTAATAAAATAGTATTAGGAAAATCTGGGGAAAATAAAATATTTAAATATATTCCACATGGGTTAAATTCTAATGTTTATAAACCTTTAAAAGAAGGTGATGAAGAATATACTAAAATGTTAGAGTTTAAGAAAAATATATTTAAAAACAAAAACCCTAAATTTGTAGCATTTTTCAATTCTAGGAATATTAGAAGAAAACAAATCCCTGATACTATGTTAGCCTTTAGAGGATTTTTAGATACTCTACCTAAAGAGGAATCTAAAAATTGTTATATGATATTACACACTGAGGCAGTTACAAACCATGGGACAGATTTAGAAAAAGTTAGAGAATATTTATTTGAAGAAGATTATAAAGATAATATAATATTTTCCCATTCAAAACTTACTATTAATCAATTAAATTATTATTATAATATAGCAGATGTTCAAATGTTATTAACTTCTAATGAAGGTTGGGGGTTATCATTAACTGAAGCTATATTAGCAGGAACTCCTATTATAGCTAATGTTACTGGGGGGATGCAAGATCAAATGAGATTTGAAGATGAAAGTGGTGATTGGATTAATTTCGATTCTGACTTTCCATCTAATCATAAAGGTACTTATAAAAAACACGGAAAGTGGGCTTTCCCATGTTATCCAACTTCTAGATCAATACAGGGTTCACCTGCAACTCCTTATATCTATGACGACAGATGTAGATGGGAAGATGCTACTGAAAGGTTAATAGAAGTATATAAATTAGGAAGAATTAAAAGAAAAAAATTAGGTATAAAAGGAAGAAAATGGGCATTATCTGATGAAGCTGGGTTTACTCACGAACATCAAGCATATAGAGTAATGGAGGCATTTACAGAATTATTCAGTACTTGGAAACCTAGAGAAAAATATGAACTAATAAATACCAACGAGTATAAAGGTAAATTTTTAACCCATAAATTGTTATATTAATGAGTAAACCAAGATTTGTTATATCATGTCCCTTTGATACCTATTCAGGATATGGGGCACGTAGTAGAGATTTAGTAAAAGCTATTATTGAATTAGAAAAATATAAAGTAGAATTATTACCCCAAAGATGGGGTAGTACTGCTTGGGGTTTTTGTAACGATCACCCTGAATGGAAGTTTTTAATGAACCATACTTGCAAACCAGATTGGAATAAAACTCCACCTGAAATTTGGATGCAAATATCAATCCCTAATGAATTTCAACGCGTAGGAAAATATAATATAGGATGTACCGCTGGTATTGAATCTACAATGTGCAAACCAGAATGGATTGAAGGAGTTAATAGAATAGATGAAACTTGGGTTTCTTCTAACCATGCTAAAAAAGTATTTGAAAGTACCATATATGATAGAAAAAATAAACAAACACAACAAGTAGAAGGTAAATTAAAAATTGAAAAACCAATTCATGTTGTATTTGAAGGAGCAAATTTAGATATCTATAAAAAAATTCCTTCATCAAAGATTAAAAATATTAATTTAGACCAAATAAAAGAATCATTTTGCTTTTTATTTGTAGGACATTGGATGCAAGGAGAATTTGGACATGATAGAAAAAATGTATCCTTATTAATAAAAGCTTTTTTTGAAACATTTAAAAATCAATTAAATCCACCTGCATTAATATTAAAAGCTTCAAATGGTGTTTCTTCTTATATGAGTAGAGAAGATTTATTAGATAGAATATTAAAAATTAGAAAAACTGTTAAAGGTAATAAAGCTAATGTTTATTTGTTAAATGGAGATTTAACTGATGGTGAGATGAATGAATTATATAATCACCCTAAAGTAAAATCAATGGTGAGTTTAACTAAAGGTGAAGGATTTGGTAGACCTTTATTGGAATTTAGTTTAACAGGAAAACCCATTATGGTTTCTGGCTGGTCAGGACATATTGATTTTTTACATCCCAAGTATAATTTTTTACTTCCTGGGAAGTTAGAAAAAATACACCCTAGTGCCGTTAATCAATGGTTAATAGCAGAATCTAGTTGGTTTAAACCTGATGAACCCCATATTGGTTCTTCATTTAAAGAAATTTTTAAAAACTATAGAAAAGTACTTAAAAAAACTTCCAAACAAAGTCAACATGCTAAAAATAAGTTTAGTTTTAATAAAATGAAAAAGTTAATTAGTAATTTACTTACTTCTAACCTTCCATATTTTCCAAAACAAGTAGAACTTAATATGCCTAAAATTAGTCTCCCTAAATTAAAAAAAGTAAAATAATATGAATTTTGATACATTAAAAGAATGTTCTAGATGCGGGTCTGATGCTTGCTATAGTCAAGAAGTAACTAAAGATGTTATTATTGAATTGTGTTATGGTTGTGGATTTCAATCAAACTCTATTATGGTTAGTGGAAGTGAATTTCTTACAGAACAAATGGGGTTATTACCTGAATTACATAAAGAATTAATGGACGAAGAAGAAGATTCTGGTAAAATTTGGATGCCTACTATAATTAATTTAGAAGATAAAGGAATGGTATTTGCTGATGGTACATCAAAAAATAATTGGAGATGGGCTGGGGTTAAAGCTGTTCCTATTGAGGATGAAGAAAAAGAAAAATATAAAGATAAAAAATTTAAACCTGATATGTCTACCATACAACATTTTGAAGAACGTGATTTTATGGAAGCTCTTTCTTATATTGGGGTATTACCTAGTTAAATTATGAAAATAAGTTATGCCATTACTGTTTGTAATGAATTTATAGAAATCCAAAAGTTAGTTAACTTCCTCAGAAAAAATAAAAGACAACAAGATGAAGTAATAATACTTTATGACCAAAAAAATGGAAATGAAGAAATAGCTAGTTGGCTTACTAAACAAAGCAAATACCCTAACATTCAGTTCTGGAGAGGATTAGATTTTAATAATCATTTTGCTGACTGGAAAAATAAACTTACAGAATACTGTAACGGAGACTATATATTCCAAATAGATGCAGATGAAATACCTAACGAATCTTTACTTATTAATCTCCCAGTTATATTAGAATGTAACCCTGATAATGAAGTATATTTAGTTCCTAGAGTTAATACAGTAAAAGGGTTAACTGATGAACATATTAGTAAATGGAGATGGAATGTAAATGAAAAGGGTTGGGTCAATTGGCCTGACTATCAATGGAGAGTGTGGAAAAATAAACCTGAAATTAAATGGAAGAATAAGGTTCATGAAGTATTAGAAGGGTTTAAAACTTTTTCTGCTCTTCCCCAAGAGGAAGGGTTAGCTTTATACCACCCTAAAGATATAAAAAGACAAGAACAACAAAATAAATACTACGATACGATTTCACAAAATAACTTATAATTATGAAAAAAATTTGGTACGCCCCCAATAAACTAGAAGCTTATGGGGAAGAAGAAATAAAAGCCGTTGAACAGTGTCTTAGAGATGGATGGTTAGCTGGATTTGGACCTCGTTCTATAGAGTTTGAAGAAAAAATTGCAAAAGAATTTGGTAAAAAATATGGGGTATTTGTAAATTCAGGTTCTTCTGCTTGTTTATTAGCGATAGCAGCTTTAGATTTACCCAAAGGAAGTAAAATAATTACACCTTCTTTAACTTTTTCAACAACATTAGCTCCTATTATACAGTTAGGATATGAACCTATTTTTATAGATTCTAATTTAACATCTTATGTTCCTGATATTAATGATATATTAGATGCAATAACGCCCGATACTAGAGCAATTATGATTCCTAATTTAATTGGAAATAAACCAGATTGGGATAAATTAAAAAGATATTTAATAGAAATTAATAGAGAAGATATTTTTGTTATTGAAGATTCAGCAGACACTGTAACTTATACAAAGGAATCAGATGTTTCAACAACAAGTTTTTATGCTTCCCATGTTATTACTGCTGGTGGAATGGGAGGAATGGTAATGTTTAATGATAAAAAACATGTTAAAAAAGCATTACAATATAGAGATTGGGGACGTATAGGAAATAATAGTGAAAATATGGATGAAAGGTTTGCACATAATGTTGATGGTTTACCATATGATTACAAATTTTTATATGGTGTATTAGGTTATAATATGAAATGTAGTGAAATGAGTGCGGCATTTGGTCTAGTGCAACTAGAACGCTTTCAAACATTTAAACAAAAACGTAGAGATAATATTGAGCGTTATTTAAAAAATCTTAAAGACGTCAAAGAATTAATACTTCCTGATGATAGTATTAAACCTAACTGGTTGGCAATACCACTTCAAACTGAACGTAGATTGGAATTATTAAATTTTTTAGAAGATAACCACATTCAAACAAGAGTTACATTTGCGGGCAATGTCACTAGGCATCCAATTTATAGAAAATATTTACAAGATTTTAAAAATGCTGATCTAGTGATGAAAAATGGTTTTCTATTAGGTGCCCACCATGGTATGAATTTAGAAGATGTTGATTATGTTTGTGATAAAATAAAAAAATTTTTTAATAAATGATCAAATATTATTCCAAAATAGATCCTAAAAAATTATTACATATAGTAGTAAGAAAAGAAGACTTAAAGCCAGGTAGAAAAGATATTATACCTGAAAAACATTTTATACAATGTTCCCATCTTAATATGGAAAAGGGTAAAACTTTTAAACCCCATAAACATATATTTAAAAATAGAAGGAGAAATGTTATTGCTCAGGAAAGTTGGATAGTAATTCAAGGTAAAGTTAAATGTATTTTTTATGATTTAGATGATACTATATTAGTAGAACCTATATTAGAACAAGGTGATGCTTCTTTTACATTAGAAGGAGGACATAATTATGAAATTCTTGAAAATGGTACTTTAGTTTATGAATATAAAACAGGACCGTATGAAGGTCAGGCTTTAGATAAAACATTTATTTAATAATGACAAAATTTATTGTTATAGGCCAGGGTTCTCAATTAATTCAATTAATTAGAGAATTATATTCTTTAAAAGTTATTCCTGATAACTTAAAGGTAATAACAGTTAAAGGAGAATTTAATTTAAGTTGTATAGAATTCCTAAAATATTATAAAATAGATTATTTTATAGTTGATAAATTAACTTTTTCTTCTACCCTTAAACATTATATAGAATTTCACAAACCCGATTGTGTAATTTCCCTTTCAAATCCCTTTATTATTCCAAAATCAATTCTCTCATTAAATCCTCAATTTATAAATTTTCATCCTGGTATATTACCTTTTTATAAAGGTAGTTTATCAACAATACATTCATTAATAAATAAAGAATCATTTGTTGGGGGCACTTGGCATTATATCACTCCAGAAATAGATCAAGGGAATATTTTAAAAGTTTTTAATATTAGTATAATGGATGATAATGCTTTTACTTTAAATCATAAAATATATTCTTTAGGTATATCTTATTTAGAAAAGATATTAGAAAAAGTCTCTAATAAGGATAAGGGGGTACCTCAAGATAAATTAGGAAAATTTTATTACAATAAATTTCCAGATGTTAGTCATTTAGATAGTGAGTTACAAGAAAAAATATTATTCTTTCCACCAAAATTTATATAATAATGAGCTTTGAAACAGTAACTAGATTCGAAAATAAAGTAGCAGAATTTTTTGGTGCTCCCTACGCTGTAGCTATTGATTGTTGTACACATGGAGTTGAACTCTGTTTAATATATGAAGGAGTTGATTGTATAGTAGTACCTAAAAGAACCTATTTATCTATACCTTTTTTAGCTAATAAATTAGGAATAGATTTAAATTGGAAAGATGAAAATTGGGTTGATTATTATTATTTAACTGATACAGTAATTGATGCCGCTGTATTATGGAAAGAAAATAGTTATATCCCTGGTACTTTTATGAATATATCATTTCAATTTCAAAAACATTTGTCTCTTGGTAGGGGGGGTATTATATTAACGGATAATAAAGAAGCAGCAGAACAATTAAAAAAAATGACTTATGATGGTAGAATTCCTAATGTACCCTGGAGAGACCAAAACATAAACACATTAGGTTATCATTATTATATGACTCCTGAAACAGCAACAAAGGGTCTAAAAAAATTAGATGATGCTATTAAAACAAAACCAAAACCGTGGGTTATAACAGATTGGCCTGATTTAACACAAATGGATATATTTAAAAATAATTTATGAAAAAAGCATTTATAACAGGAATTGGGGGGCAAGATGGTTCTTATTTAGCAGAATACCTATTAAGTTTAGATTATGAAGTTTATGGGATTGTTAGACGAAACTCGACTCCAGAACATCAACAATCAAGATTAGATCCTATACGAAATAATCCAAGTGTACACGTAAGTTACGGTGATTTAAATGATACTTCAGGAATTGAACGACTGCTACGTAATATACAACCTGATGAAGTATACAACATGGCTGCCCAATCTCATGTAAGAATCAGTTATGAAATTCCACAATTTACAGTCCAAACAAATTCACTTGGTGTATTAAATATATTAGAAGCAGTTCGTAATAATTGCCCCAATGCTAAATTTTACCAAGCATCTTCATCAGAAATGTTTGGGAGTTCAGTTGATGAAGATGGTTTTCAAAGAGAATCAACTAGAATGACTCCTGTATCTCCTTATGGATGTGCTAAAGTATTTGGTTATAATATTGTAAGAAATTATCGTAACGCTTATAAATTACATACCTCAAACGGAATTTTATTTAACCATGAATCACCCCGTAGAGGATCAAATTTTGTTACTAATAAAGTAGTTAAGGCTGCTGTTAGAATTAAATTAGGACTCCAAAATGAATTAGAACTAGGTAATTTAGATGCTTATAGAGATTGGGGACATTCAAAAGATTATGTTCGTGCTATGCATTTAATTTTACAACAACCACATCCTGGAGATTGGGTTGTAGCAACAGGAGAAACTCGTTCAGTAAGAGATATGTGTGAATATGTTTTTTCTCAATTAGATTTAGATTATAAAAAATTTGTGGTTCAAAATCAAAAATTTTTACGTCCTGAAGAGTTAAAATATCTAAAAGGAGATTCAACTTTAATTAGAAAATTAGGATGGAAAACTGAATATACTTTTGAAAGTATGATGGATGAGATGATTGAACATTGGGTAAAAATATATAAAAATGACTAATTATATAACTTTAAATAATATGGGGGCATCTGGAGGACTATGTTCCCAACTCCAAATTTTTTCAGGTCTCCTAGCAGTAGCAAGAGCTAATAATTTAAAAATAGTTTTTTCAAAAGAAAATATTAAAGGAATTTTAACTAAATACCCCCCAACTCAAGAACCCTTCCAAACTAAAATTAGAATATTTGATTTATTAGATTTGGAAGAGGAATATGAAATAAAACCTTTAGAATTTTTTAATAATTTTGAAGATAAATCTATTAATTTTCATACTACTAGATATGATAAAACTTTATTTAATTTAAAATCTGGAGTTAACTATAATTTAATAGGTAGATTTGATTTATATTCTTATTGGTATGATTCTATAGGACAAGAAGTAGAAAAATGGAATTTTCTCCCTAACCTTCGGGATCAATCAATTAAAAGAATGAAAGATATTAAAAAATATTTTGGAAATAATAAACCTACTGTTAGTATTCATATGAGAAGAGGGGATTATTTGTTATCTAACTTTTCTTTTTGTATATTGGATCATGAATATTATACAAAAGCAATAGTAGATCAATTTATGCCCACAGAAGATTATAATTTTGTAGTTTTTTCTAATGATATAAAATTTGCTAAAAACCTACTTGAAGGAGATAATATATATTTTGTCGCACCTGAAGGAGGAGATAAAGTATGTACTGATTCAGAAAAAGAAGATTTAGCTTTAATGAGTTTATGTGATCATCATATTACTTGTAATAGCTCTTATTCATGGTGGGGTGCTTATTTGAGTAAAAGTAAAAATAAAAAAATAATATGTCCCACTAATTGGTTAAAACAAGACCATCAATCTTCTTGGATTAATGGTAATTATTACCCACCAAGTTGGATAAATATAGATAATTAACATGAAAAGAATAGTTTATATAACAGGTTGTTTAGGGTTTATTGGAAGCCACGTTACTCGTTCTTGTTTAAAACGGGGATGGTATGTACGAGGAATTGATAAGTGTACTTATGCTGCAAATAAACATTTATTAGATGAGTTTTATTGTTATGATAATTTTATATTTGAAGATAAGGATATTAATGATATTGAGTTTTTATATGAATGTGATTATGTTATTAATACAGCAGCAGAAACCCATGTTGGTAATTCAATTGTTAAAAGTAATGATTTTTTAGCTTCAAACATAAATGGGGTACATAATATATTAGAATTAATAAAAAATTATAGAGCTGAAAGTTCCCAACTACCAACTCTATTACATTTTTCTACAGATGAAGTTTATGGAGATATAACAGAAGGAGAACATATTGAAACTGATATATTGAAACCATCAAACCCTTATTCTGCAACTAAAGCAGCAGCTGATCAATTAATTATAGCTTGGGGGAGAACATATTCAATTCCTTATGTTATATTAAGACCTACAAACAACTATGGTATAGGTCAATATGTAGAAAAATTAATCCCAAAATCTATAAAATATTTAGGTTTAAATAAACCTATCCCCTTACATAATGGTGGAAAACCAATTAGAAATTGGTTACATGCTAACGATACAGCAGAATCAGTATTAACTATTATTGATAGTAATGTTAAAAATGAAATATATAACATTTGTGGTGGTTTTGAACAAAATAATTTAGATACAGTTAAACAAATTATTAAATCGTACCACAATACAGATTTAACACCAGAAGAAATAAGTACATACTTAGATTTATCTTATTCAAGACAGGGTCAAGATGTAAGATATGCTTTAAATGATGATAAGTTAAGAAAATTAGGGTGGTGTCCTAAAATAGTATTTGCTGATGAATTACCTAAGATTGTAAATTCATTAAAAGAAAATTTTATATGGTAAAAGTAAGTGATATAGTAGCTGAGTTTTTAAAGGAAAAAGAAATTAAAACTGTTTTTGGTATTATAGGTTCTGCAAATTCCCACATATTTGATTCAATAAATAAATTAGGATACACTAAGATCATCAACACACACCATGAACAAGCAGCAATTATGGCAATGGGAGCTCATTATAGAGCTTCAGGCAAATTATCAGCTTCTATAGTAACTGCAGGGGCTGGAGCATCAAATGCTATAACAGGCGTGGTCAGTAATTGGGCGGATTCAATTCCTGGGTTTATAATTTCAGGTAATGAATCTTCATTTCATATTAAGGAACATAAATCTTTAAGAATGTATGGTACTCAAGGGTTTAATGTATCAAAAATGGTTAAGGATGTTACTAAATATTCTTATTGTTTAATGGATGAAAATCATATTCAATTAGAGTTAGAAAAATGTTTTAATATTACTATGGAAGATAGAAAAGGTCCAACTTGGTTAGATATACCTTTTGATATTCAATCTAAATTAGTAAAAAAACAATTATGGAGTAAACCACAATCTTTAAATAATAATCAAATTGATTATTCTAAATTTTTAATTAATGCCTTAAACGAATCTAAATGCCCTTTAATTTTAGGGGGAAATGGTGTTAGATTATCAAATTCTAAAGATAAATTTAATAAATTTATTAATAAAACAAATATCCCTACAACTTTAACTTGGTCAGGAATTGATTTAATAGAAAGTAATAATCCAAACTTTTTTGGTAGATTTGGGTTATATGGACAAAGAGGAGCTAATTATATAGTTCAAAATTGTGATTTATTAATAGTATTAGGTAGTAGGTTAGCTTTACCACAAACTGGATATGATTGGGATGAATTTGTACGTGAGGGTAAAATTATATGCGTAGATGTTGATGAATTACAAGCACCCAAAAAATATATTGACTTACATATAAAAGAAAATGTTAGTGTTGTTTTAGACCAATTATTAGACAAAATTAACGATATTAAACCTATAGAAAACGAATGGTTAAAATATTGTCAAAATAAAAAAATAAATTATCCTTTAATTAGTAAAGAGCATGAACATAAAGATAACTACATTAATTCATACCAATTTATAGATAAATTATCTAATCATTTAAAAGATGACCATATTGTAGTTACAGACATGGGTACTGCTTTATTAAGTGGTCACCAAGCTATAAAACTAAAACCTAATCAAAAAATGTTTACTTCATTAGGGTTAGGAGAAATGGGATATGGTATAGCAGGAGCAGTAGGTGCTGCAACAGCTTGTCCTAATAAAGATGTATTATGCCTTAACTGTGATGGAGGAATTATGATGAATCTTCAAGAATTGCATACTGTTATAGAAAATGGGTTGAATGTTAAAGTTATTATATTTAACAATGATGGGTATTTAATGATTAAACACACTCAAAAAATGTTATTTAATGGTAAATACGTTAGTGTAGATAAAAATACAGGTATTGGTTTACCTAATTTTAGTAAATTGTTTCCTGCTTTAGGTTATGAGTACTATAAATTAGAAGAATGGAATGATGTTGACAGTTCCCTTAGTAGTTTTTTAAATCATAGTGGTCCTTCTGTGTTAGAAGTATTTATGGATCCTCATCAAGGTTTTTTACCTAAAGTAAAAGGTGTACCTAAAACAGATGGGAGTATTTTAGCACCTCCTATAGAAGAAATGTCACCTCTTGTTTCTATGAATATATTAGAAAAGGAAATGCAGGTAAAAATAAGTAAAAAATCAAATCAAATACAAAGATGATAAAAGCAGGAATAATTGGGACAGGTAATATAGGTACTGATTTATTATTAAAATTGATAAAAACAGATTTTATTATTCCTATAATATTTGCTGGTAGGAGAATGGAGTCTAATGGTATTAAATTAGCTCAAGAATTAAATATAAATGTAACAGACAAGGGCATTCAGTATTTTATTGATAATCCTAAATGTTGTGATGTAGTTTATGATTGTACTAGTGCTGATGATGCAAGAAAACATGCTAAAATATTTGCTAAACAAGAAATTAAAGTAATAGATCTAACTCCAGCTAAAGTAGGAGATTTATGTGTTCCTAATATTAATCCTAGAATAATACAAAATAAAGGAAATGTTAATATGATTACTTGTGGTGGACAAGCATCAACCCCACTATTAAATGTAATATCTAAACATTGTTCTAATATAGATTATATTGAAGTAGTATCCCAAATTGCTTCCGATAGTGCTGGAATGGCAACAAGAATTAATATTGATAATTATATTAATACCACAGAAAAAGCAATTAAAGAGTTTACAAATTGTAAGGAATGTAAAGTAATATTAAATCTTAACCCAGCTGAACCACAAGTTGATATGCAGACAACTATGTTTGTAAAAGCAAATAATATCAATTTCTCTTCTTTGGTTGAAGATATTTATAAAACTATAAAAAAATTACAAACATATATTCCATACTATGAATTAGTAATGCCTCCTGTAATTAATGATGATATTTTAGTTTTAAGTATTAAAGTAAAAGGATCAGGTGATTACTTACCTGAGTATGCTGGCAATTTAGATATAATAAACTGTGCTGCAATTGAAATAACAAAATATTTAAAAGATGAATAATATTATTATAACAGATTCTTCTCTTAGAGATGGGAACCACAGTGTAAAACATACTATAAGTTTAAATAGTATTAAAAAATATTGTAAATTTGCAAATAAAACAAATATACCCATTGTTGAAGTAGGCCATGGGAACGGTTTAGGTGCTTCTTCATTATTAATAGGTAAGGCTACTCATACAGATAAAGAAATAATAGAAACCGCTAAAAAATATTTAACTAATACTAAATTAGGTGTCCATGTAATACCAGGTATTGCAACAGTAAATAAGGACATCCAACCAGCAATTGATATGGGTGTTGATGTAGTAAGGATAGCTACTCATTGTACTGAAGCAACTCTTAGTAAATCTCATTTAGAATATTTACAAAATAAAGATGTTACTGCCTTAGGGGTATTAATGATGACGGCATTAACTGATACTAAAACATTAGTTGAAAATGCTAAAACTATGGAACAATATGGTGCCGAAGCTGTTATTATAATGGATTCAACAGGTACATATTTACCTTTAAATGTAGAAGAAAGAATTAAGGCATTAACCGAAAACCTTAATATTGATATTGGTTTCCATGCTCATAATAATTTAGGATGTGCTGTATCAAATTCATTAGTAGCTGCTCAAAATGGGGCTAAATATATAGATGCTTGTATTAGAGGATTTGGTGCTGGAGCTGGAAATGCTCCTTTAGAAGTACTTATACCTGTATTAGAAAAATCTAATTTTGATGTAGGAATAGATTTTAAACAAGTTATAATTGAAGCTGATAAAGTAACAGATTATTTAGTACCTAAGATTCCAACTATTAATCCTGTAAATGTGTTAACTGGGTTAAATAAATTATTTTCTGGTTTTGAGAGACCAATCATTAAAGCTTCTAAATTAAATGACATTGAATATTCTTCCCTTATATTTGAATTAGGTAATAGAAAATTAGTAGCAGGGCAAGAAGATTTAATATTAGAGGTAGCACAACAACTTAAAAAATAAATGAAAATATTAATTACAGGAAAAAATGGTTATATAGGTAAAAATTTAACTAATAAACTAAAAGGCTTACACCATATTACTAGTATTGGAAGAGATGATTTTGATTTAAGTGATAGAGAACTTACTAATAAATTTTTTAAAAATAAATATTTTGATGTAGTAATTCATACTGCTATTACTGGAGGGCATAGATTAGAAAAAGAGGATAGTAAAGTATTTTATAATAACATTTCTATGTTTTATAATTTATTATCTAACCAAGATAATTATTCACAATTTATTAATTTAAGTTCGGGAGCTGAATTGGGTAAACCAACTGAACCTTATGGGTTAAGTAAAAATATCATCCACAAAATTATACAAAATGAACCCAAATTTAATAATATTTTATCGTTTGGTATATTTAGTGAAAATGAAAAGGATACTAGATTTATAAAATCCAATATTGAAAGATATAAAAATAAAAAACCATTAATTATCCACCAAAATAAGTTAATGGACTTTTTTTATATAGATGATTTTGTTTCCTTAATACATTACATAATACAAAACCCTAAAATAAAAAATATAAATGCTTCTTATTATAATACCTGTAGTCTATATGAAATAGCAGAAATTATAAATAATTTGGATTCCCATAAATGTGATATTATATTGGAGAATAAAAGTGAGGGTGAACCATATATTAGCCCTTACCAAGAAAAAATAAATATTCCTTTAATAGGATTAAAAGAGGGAATTAAAAAAACATATTATGCAACCTATTAGTTTTTGTATTACCGCTGCTAAAAATGAAAAAAATTATGTACTAGGACTGTTAGATAGTTTAGTAGATAATACTGAATTTGAAAAACATGAAGTATTAATATTAATAGATTCAGATAATCAAAATCAATTTGAAGCATTTTTAGAATATAGAAAAGATAAACCTAATATTAAAGTTTATAAAAATGAAGATGATAGAATAGGATACCAAAGAAACATTTCTATTTTATTTTCTCATGCTACAAATGATGTGGTTGTATACTTACAAGCCGATATGGTAGCCGGAAATAAATTTGATTATTATTTTTTAGAGGCATTAAATAAAAATAAAAATGCTATAATTACTATAGCAAGAATAGAACCTCCTGTACATCCAGAATCACCAGAAAAAATCACAAAAAGTTTTGGATTAACCCCTGAGGAATTTCAGTATAAAGAATTCATTAAGTTTTCTAAGGAATTACAAAAAGAAAATAGACCAATGATTTGGGGTCATTTTGCTCCTTTTGGGATGTATAAAGAAACTTATTTTAAAACATTAGGAGGATTTGATACTAGATTTAGATGTTCTAGAGAGGATTCAGATTTTATTATTAGAATAGGAGCAACTAAATTAGATGCTCTAGAAACTTGGAATGCTCATGTTTACCATTATACTTGTGTTTCATCAAGAGGGAAGGATTGGTACAAAAATGATAATGAAAAAGTTAAAATAAATAATGAATGGCAAACCTTAGCTGATCAGGAAGAATTAAAAAGATTTATTAGAAAATGGGGATTTTTTGGTCATCATTATTTACCTAAATATAACTCATCATTAATTATTAATATTGATAGTGTTCCACTTTTTCCTATATTAGAAGCTATTGAGCCCTATTTTGAAAAAATAATAATTAATGATAAAGATGTTTTAACAGAATTGTACCGAAAAGTCAATTTTAACTATTATTATTATAGTAACTATAGATGGGGTTATGATAATAGCAAATGGGATGAAGTAAAACATCGTTTTAATCAAAGCAATAATTTAAAAGATAGGTTTGTGTTATTACAAGATTATAATAAAGATGATGATATTATAATTAAAACAGATATGAGTGAATTGTCTAAAAACTTTAATGCTCCTATTACTAATCAATTTATTAAACAATCAAATCAAATTTTTAATAATTTATTAAAAGAACAAAAAAATCCTAAAGGAAGTTATAATATAGGATGTTTTGATATTAAAATAAAAGAATTAATAGACATAAATAAAAAACACATAGAAGGGTCACAATATTTATTTGATACTAGTAAATATTTATTTAAATAAATTAGGCTACCGCAGATAAGGGTCGTATATTCACACCAAGTTAGTTAAGGTCAAAGCTGGTGTGAGAAGTCCAGGTAAAAGATCCAAAAAGGTGTAAAACACAATCCACTAATCTTAATTGTATGTGGTTTCAATCTACTACTTAACAACTTAGCCCCGCGGGCTTTCTTTAAAGATTCCCGCGCAAATATTTGGTTACCCGAGTAAGAGTTCGTATATTCACGGTATATTAATAAGTAAAAACAATAAAGGTTATGTCAAATTCAAACAAACAATTAGATTTATTTCATGGAGTAGTATTAACAACGGAGCAAGAGCAAGAAATTGCTACTTGGGTTGAAAATCAAGCTAAAAGAGCAGTTAACAATCAAGAAGAATGTAATGCTGTATTAAGACTATTAGAAGAAGCTGGTTTTGAATATGGTAAAGATTTTAAAACTACTTTTAAAGTTTTTGAAGTTACTAGTAAGAGAGAGTTTGGTTATTCTTATAATAATACTAATTATGAGCATGAAGTTACTTATATGAATGCTGTAGGTGGTGTTTCACTTATTACTAATTGTATTCATGAAGGTAAAATAATAAAACGTAATGCTAGTGTAGATAGAGATGGTGATAAATTAATGTGTACTACTGTTACTGACCAATATAGATATTATAAGCCAAGTTCATTATTAACTAGACTTAAAGGATATAATGTTAGAAAAGTATCTGAATTATCTAGAAATAAAGCAGAAAAAATAGCAGTAGGTAAAATAATTGCTAAGTATAAGAAATTATATCCTAAAGCAGTTGTTTGTAGTAGTACTGATTATTATAGAGGATCGTATACTTCATTTCCAATTATTAAAGTTAAATTTGAATCAGGTAGTGAAGTTAGTTTTACTTTAGGATATAGTGGTGAGTTAGATAAAGAAAGATTTCACAAAAAATTTGATGTTATAAGTGAAAGTGCAGATGAATTATTAGAAAGATTTAATAACCAACCATCAAAATAAAAATAAAATTATATATTTATGTTACAGACATTAAAAAAACCAAATACGCATATGAAATTAAAAATGATAAACTGTAGATCGTGTGGTGAAGATATGCCTGAATTAAGATTAATTAAATTTGGGTACAATTTTTGTGTTACATGTTCAGAAACTAAAAATTTAGTAGGTACAAAACGTGGTATTCCCGTATTAAGAGGAGAAGGTGATCACACATGGACTGAAACTGTTATTATGGATGAAGAAGAATATTTTAAACATACAGAACAAGAAGAATTATTAGCAAAAACAATAGGTGATAGTAAAAAAATACCAGTAGATGAAGATAGGGATTTACAAGGTCCTTTTAGAATTATCAATAATACTCTTAATAAAGATTATTAGTTTTGCCTAGACCTAAACCTTTATCTAAAGAACAAATAGTAGCAGCTCAATCAAAAACTAATTCTAATATGAGTGCTGCTAGGTATTTACATGTTTCTTATACACATTATAAAAGATATGCTAAAATGTATAAACTATTTGAATCTCATAAAAACCAATCAGGTAAAGGTATTCCTAAATTTTTAAAAGGAAGTAAAAAAGAACCATCTATGCTTGAAATAATTGAAGGTAGAATTGCAGCTTCTTCATTTAATCCAAATAAACTTAAGTATAAAATGATAGAAGAGGGATATTTATTAGAGGAATGTTCCATGTGTAGTTTTAAAGAGCGTAGAGTATTAGATTATAGGATGCCCCTATTGCTTCATTTTAGGGATAAAAATAGTAATAATTATTCTTTGGATAATGTTCAATTACTTTGTTATAACCATTATTTTTTAACTGTTGGAGACATCTTTAATAAACAAGATGAAAAACAAATTGAAACCCAACAAGAACATAGTGGCACTAGTGAAAAAATTGAATGGGAAGTAGATGATTATCACCTTCAACGTTTAAAAGAACTAGGATTAGGAGATGCTGAGGAGGATGATGTTAATCAATATATTAGTAGAATATAATGGATTTAAATAAACATAAATTTTTTGAATATCAATCAAAACAGTATGTAGTACCTTTAGAAATAGCTAAAAAAGCATTAAAAGAAGCTAAAAATAAAGATATTAATATAAGTGACTATTTCTAATATGAAAAAAATAAAATTATTAAATAAAAAATATCATAAAATTACTCGTGATTATGATAAACAAAAAAGTAAACACTTAGAAAGGTTAACGGATAAAATGTTAAGCAATGATGAAAAAGCTCAACAGTTAAAATCTAAACCAATTAAAGGAGATTTTTTAAAAAATTTTTAATATGAAAAAAATAGATAATATTGAATTCGTACTAGGCTTTGCTTTTGTTTTATTTGTTTTTATGCTATCATCTTTTGGCTATATGATGCATAGGAATTATATTATAGCTAGTGAATTGAAGATAGCTGAGATAGCTCCACTTCCAGAACCTGTTATAGAAGCTCCAAAGTATATAAAGGTATATAATTTAGATACTTTTTTATATGATATGGCTGAAAGAGAATCAAGTAATAGATACCATATAGTTAATCAGTATGGGTATATGGGGGCATATCAATTTGGTCCCCAAACTTTAAAAGATTTAGGTTACAAAGTGACTAAAAATGAATTTCTTAATAACCCTATTCTTCAAGAAGAAGCTATGCTTAAACTCTTAAAAGCTAATAAACATACTTTAAGAAGACAGATTAAAAAGTATGATGGAAAGTTGGTGAACGGAATATTAGTTACTGAATCAGGATTATTGGCAGCAGCTCATTTAGTAGGAGCTGGTACTGTTCGTAAATGGGTAAGAAATGGTAAGAAATATACTGATGGAAATGGAGTAGATTTAACAAGTTACTTAGTTAAGTTTAATGGATATTATTTAGACATATAAATTATATTTATAATCGTATGAATAATTTAACACCAGTAGATGTTTTTAATAGCATGAGCGATAAAGATTTTGAATTAGTAATAAAATCAAATAGATTAAGAGATTTATGTTTTGCTCTTTCTCTGGATTTAGAAATGAAACAAAATAAAAAAAAGGATATATATTGGGCTTAATAAAAAATAATGCATAAAAAATTAGGCTCCCCAAAGAATTGTTCGTATATTCACGGATAATTAAAAATAAAGGTTATGCCCATAGTAGAATTTTCCAATTTAAATAAACACGGTAATATTAGAACTCGTAGGTTTTTTCAAGAAAAATCCAACCTAAGTATTAATCCAAGTGGATTTGGTCCATTTATAGGATTTAAACTTTTCAAATATGATTATGAGGGTCATACATTACCAACAATAGCAAAAATTGATAGTAAAACTTATTTAATGCCCTTATGGCAAGAAGTAATTGAAGGTACTACTTTAAATGATATTAATTGGTTAAAACCTAAAATAAAAGTTAAAGAGCAAAAACAAAATATTATTGTAAAGTCTCCAAGTTCAAGTAGTAATAAAATTTATACTACCACATTTTATCCTAATAGTGGTAAGTTTTATTGTGATTGTCCTGGTAGATGGAGAGCATTAGATGGTAAATGTAAGCATATAAAATTATTAGAAAAAAAAGTAAATAAATAATTATGTTATCTGAAACAAGAAGAATGCTAAAACCATATGCCCATGTTGTATTAGAAACAATGGATGTTAACCAAGTTGCAAGTTCAGTTGGTCATACGGCTGAATTTATTTTAATGAATCATTATGGTTGGTTAAAAAATGGAGATATAGGTAACGAAAAAGGATATGATGCTACTGACAAAGATGATAATAAGATTGAAATTAAATCAATGTCTTATGAATCAGAAGGTAATTATGTGCCTTATATTCACTCTAAAAAAGAAGGTGGTTATGATTATTTAGCTATACTTCATTTCAATGAAAAAAGAGTAGCTACAATTCCTTCTAAGGTAATTAGTAAATTTATTAAAGAAAATACTCTACCAGGCAGAAAATCAAAATCACTTAGATTAGTATTTAGTGATCCTATTTTAACTAAACTAGGAAAACCAAGGAAAAAATCATTATTTTTATCCTTATTCCTAAAATATGAAGATAAAAATTTTAATCAGAATTTTAATTATAAACAGTTATGAGAGAGCTTATAGAAAAATTATATCAAATTAATGAAATTAGTAAAGAAGTTAAAGAACAATTATTAAATAAATTTTATGGGAATGAAAAAGTGGTACAATAGTTTAAAAAAAATTGACAAAGTAGGTTTAACTGTATGTTCAATTTTATTAATTTTAATATTATTAGGAATATGAAACGAGCATATAATGGGTGTGAATTACAATCCCCAACTTATAGAAAAATAATAGCTGAAAAAGCTAAGGTTAAAGAGGAGGAATGGTGTCATTATTCAGGCATGCCTTCACCTAAACTATATGAAACTGAATACAAAACTAAAAGAGGAAAACATAATGGCAGAAAGTAGAGGTAGACCATCAGAACAACCAGCAATACCCTGGCAAAAGTATACACAAGAAACTTTTGAAGTACCATCAAAACCCGAATTAGGAGGTAAATCAGTTTGGCATTATGATAGGAATAAATTTGAAAACGGTCCTTATAAAACTGAACATTGGGAAACTAAAGGTTATAAACAACCTAAACCCTTAATTGATCAACGAATGTATCATAAGAATATGTCTACAATAGTAGTATTTAAAACATCAAACCGTTCAAATGCTAAGGTTAAAATGAAGGTAATTAATAAAAATATTGATTATGTTTTTTCAGCTAAAAGAATCCCAGGCATACCTGAAATAGCTGAGTGGTTAGAAGTTGGGGCTGGTAAGTCATTTATAGGCAAATATAAGCAAAAATATAATCTAGCTTAATCTTTATATATTTATAACAAAATATTTAAATCAAATTTATTATGGATACAATTTTAATTATTATTGGGTTATTAATTTTAGGTGGGGGTGTTGCTGTTTACAAGTTTAAATTACTTGCTAAACCTGCTGCCAATAAACCAGCTAAGAAAGGAAAATCTATTGTCAAAAAAGATGATCCTTTTTACGAAAAAAACCCAGATAGAGATCCTTTAGTTAAGTTAGCTAAAGAACACGAAGAAAAATCAATGAAAAAACCTTATAAAGGAAAAAAATCTTATAAAAAGAAAAAACCTATTAAAAGTAAAAAATAATAACATGAGTAGATATAAATTAATGGATATTTTTGAATCATTTAAAGATGATTTATCCCCTGAAGAAAAAGAACGTTACGATATGTTAACTTCTGATGACCAAGATAAACTTAAAAGAATTAAGGCATTAATGGATAAAGAAAAGGTTAATATTGAAAAAGATGCTAAAAAATCTATGGGAATGTTAAGAGAAATGGATTTAGAAGTATCACAACGTATTGAAGGTTTACTTAATGTGGGTATGAAGAATAAATTCTTAGATATGGGGATGGATTTAATCCAAGATGTACTTGAAGAGGATGAATTTGATATTAATGATATTGTTTCTCATTTGGCATATGAATTAGGTCAACATTATGATTCATTTGAAAGACAAGGTGATAAATTAGCAGGTATGGAAGAAGGATATGGTAATGAAGACGGAGATAAAGATGATTCTCCAACAGAAGAAGAAACTGAAAAGATGAGATTTAAGGAAGATATGGATATGGATTATGATGGTATGTATGCTTATTTAGATTTAATTAGAAGAGCTGGGAAGGATTTTATGGATAAAGAATATATAATGACCGAATTTGGTCTTGACTCAGGAGAAGCTAGGGGTGTATTAGGTAAATATGCATCACAATTTGAAGAATATGAAGATGTAGAAATAAAAGAAATGGATGATAAATCTGAAGTACCAATGAAAGATATTATTAAGGCATTAAAGGATGATGCTAAAGCAACAGATTCAGAAATCAAACAATATATGGCATCAGTTAAAAAAGAGGATGATAAATTTGATGATGTAGATGGTTATGTTGAAGATTTTAAAAATTATGTTGCTGATAAATCATTACAAGAACATTTTGGTCGTTTTATGAAAGATTATCAATAGAAGTTAAATACATTTAAAAGTAATCGCGTATCTATTTGGATACGCGATTTTTTTTTCGTATATTCACGGTATATTAATAAGTACAAAAACAATTAAGGTTATGAAAACATTTAAAGACATTACATTCAAAAAACATAGAGTTGTTAAGGGTGGATTACAAGGATTATTAATGCTAGATAATGGAATAGAATTATCAGTAGTAGCTGGTCCTAGTTTATACAGTTTACCTAGAGCAGCTGTCAAAAAACCAAATGAAGTTTCTACATTTGAAGTATTAGTATTTAATACAGTTGGAGATCATTTAGGTGATGTTAAAGGATGGCAATCGAGAGAAGATATTAACCAATTAATTAAAACACTTTCATAATGGATAAAGAAATTATTTTAAGTAGATTAAATGAAGTGCTTAGTTTACTAAACATGAGACAACCTCATGAAGCTAAAACACAAGTAAAAGGATTATTAAATGAGATTGAACATGGGGTTTATGACATTAAATAAAAATGTATGCGTAAAAATTTGGTTACGTTAAAGAAAGGTCGTATATTCACGGCATAATAATAATAATAAAAATAAAGGTTATGACAGTAAGTGATTTAAAAGTAAACGATGTATTTTATATGGAAGGACTAACTCATAATGGTGTGTTGGTTAATCGTCCAGCTAAACTAATTGCCTATTTAGGTATGAATAAATATCAAATAGATACTGATGGGATTGGAATGTCAGTAAATGGTGATGATAAAGTTACCAAAGTAAACAATAGTGGGATTAACGATTTAACAGGTTTATACATATAATATTATGAGTAGAGAAAATAAAAGATACGTAGTTAAGATGGAAATGTATGTTTATGCTGATAATGATTATATGGCCAGAAAACGTGCTAATGATTTAAGATTATCAATAGATAATAGACGTCATTCTGATCATATTAAAGTTACTGAGATAGGAGAGCAACCATTTGCCTCAACATATTATCGTAAATTTGATGATGTAACATTTACACCTAAAGATATGTCTAACGAACCATTACCATTTTAATATGAAAGAACTAGAATTATTAGATAAAGCAATGAACGTTGGTTATAATATGTTATTAGGTAAAGATAAACCATTCGAACCTAATGATAGTGATGAAATAGAAGATATGATATTCATCCCAGATCCAGAGATAACTGAATTAGAAATGGCAAATGATTTACTTGAATATTTTGAATCAACTGAGGAATATGAAAAATGTGCTAATGTTAAAAATTTAGTTAATAATATGAAAACTTTAAACACATTGATATGATTAAACAGGGAGATTGGATTACTTACGATGATAGACGTAAAAAATGTTTTGGTATCCATAATAATGGTAATATATTAATAAAAATGAACCGTACATTAGTACAAATAACACCAGAAAAAATAAATAAGATATGGCAAAAGTAGAAAGACAAATCCTTCATAATTGTTTGGATAAGGCAAAAGAATTTATTAAATTAGGGGAACGAGATAAAGCTAGAGATTATTGCGACATGGGTATAGCCTATGTTACAGATAAAAAGATTTATGAGGATATGAAGGGAGAGGATTTAATTGAAGATGTTCGAATTAACTTATGGTTAGAGCGTTTTTGGATGTTTTTAGAAAATAAAAATTTATTACTATGAGCAAATGGTTTGGGTTAAAATTTAACGTTAGAATGCCTCATGATGGGTTTGTATTTGGGATTAGTATAGATTTTTATGATTGGGAAGAAGATACTCCATGGGTTAGTATAATATTTAGAACATTATTTTTAACTATAATTTATGATTATGGTGAAGGTGATAATGAAAGAGAAATTTATAATAAACAATATGGAAGATAAAAAAATAAGACAATACAGGTCTAATCAAGGACGATCTCCTAAAAGAGAAACAGAATCAATGAAAGTAATAATATGCGCTTCAGTTATATTAGCAATATTATCAGTAATAGCATTAATTGTTGAATTGGTATGGTAAAGGTAGAAAGTTTATTATTAGGTATTTTCTTTTTTATAATAGGACATACCTTAGTATGGTTTCAATTAAATGGTCAATTTAAATGGGATTGGTTTAAAAATAATGAGTTTATACTAGCATGTGCTGGGTTAATTATATCATTTTTTTATATTTGGGGGACAAAACATACAGTTGAGTCATTTAACGGTTTATTATGGCCTGCTAGGTTTGTAGGGTTTGCTATTGGTATAATAATATATGCTATATTTGTTGAAATATTTTTTAAAGAAGGAATAAATATAAAAACATTAATTAGTTTAATTTTAAGTTTTATATTAATATGTGTTCAAATATTATGGAAAATAGAATAATTAAATTATATAATATAGGAATTATAGCAGGAAACTTTGATGTTATACATCCAGGATATATAGAAATGTTTAATACAATGAAAAGCATATGTAAAGAAGTTTATGTTTGTCTTCAAGGTGATCCTACTATAGAACGTCCTAATAAAATGAAACCTATATTAACATTAAAAGAAAGGAAAAATATACTATTATCATTAAAACAAATAGATAGAATTGAATATTATAATACAGAAGATGAATTTTATAATTTATTAATAGCAATAAGACCTAACGTTAGATTTTTAGGTGATGATTATAAAGGAAGAACGGATTATACAGGTTATGATTTAGACATTCCTATACATTATTTAAATAGAGACCATGGTTGGTCTTCAACAAAATTTAAAGATGAAATATTTAGACAAGTTTATAAAAAATACAAACATTTAGAAGAAATATGAAAATAGATTTACATGGTTTAACTTATAAACAAGCCGTTTTAAGGGTTGAAAATGAGTTAATTATGAACCAAATATATAAAGAAAATACAGTTGAGATAATTACAGGAAAATCAATACTAATGCAAAACACTATTATTAGAGAAGTACTTGATAAATATGAATTCAAATATCATATACCAACTAACAATACAGGAGTACTAATTGTAGATGAAACTCTTTTATAAATGAGTGTGCATTGTAATATATTTAATCACCAAGGGGAAAATTATGAGATAGTGAGTGAAATAAATTCTAGTGTGTTTATGGAATCAAATGGGGGTATAAATCAAAAAATATTAGGGATGTATGTTCATAATCTTAAAGCAAACAGAGTAGTACAACAACACAATAAATTAATAATATTAAAAGAAATAGAGGATGCTATAATAGCAGATTAATATGAGCAAGAAAAAAATATATTGTGAATGGTGTGGTAAAAAAACAAGTAATGAACCTACTCAAGTAGCGGAAACACCTATATTAGAAGAATTAGAACAAGAAATTAATTCATATGATAGAGATAAAATATGGGGTATACATTCGGATTGGAGTAATTTAAATTTAAATTCTACATTTGAAGCAAAATTAATGTTATATGATGAGTTACTAAATAGAATAGAATTAAGAATAATATGCAAAAGTTGTTTACAACATGATGAAATGCTATATGAGAAGTATTATGAAAAGGAATATTTATTTATTGAAGACAATATTGACCCTAAAGACAAATTTAATTAATAACAAAAAGAGATAAACAAAGCTCTTTATTACACACCATTAACAATTAATACGTATATATAATATGTTTAGAAGAAAAATAATTGAGGAACCGAGAGAACCAAAACCAAAGAATAATGGAGATAAAATTTGGTATAGAGTAATAGTGAAGCCTGTTGAAGACTCTAAGGGCATTGCTAAAGAATCTTATACATTCAACGTGAAAACAGATGATATAGAATGGACAATGAAACAGTATCAACGTAACCGAGATCTGTTTAAATGGGAGTTAGCATAGTATAAAGCAAAATTCTATGAATAACCTTGTAGATAAAATATGGACTTGTGGTTGCGGAGCATGGAATGCTCATTATAGAGATACGTGTGGGGCTTGTAACGAATCAAAACCGGATAAATCAGATAATAATAACATAATAAATTAAATAAATATAAATATGGCTAGTAATAAATCGTACCAACAAATAAAACATGTATTAACAACAAATTCTATGGGTATTGGAGACCGTGTAGCTAAAGCTAGGAAGCCTGGTAATAAACAGCGTGCAAAACAGCGTAGTTAAACATGTGCGGCTCTGGAAATATAGAATGTATCGATTGGTGTTAAACAATAATTAAACAACGTTGATAAACAATAAATAAACAATGAATGAACGAGTATTAGTAAATATGCTGCTGCAATTAAGTAACGACAAACCTAATAATATGGAATTTGGTGGGTTAGTTAGATTGTTATTAGATAAGTATACAAATAGGGTACCTGAGTAACCACTTAGGGTACTGTTCTACACAATGGGGTACTGTTCTACACAATAGGGTACTGAAGCAACCATCAAGTGTGACCAACCATAATCAAAATATGTTCAATGGGTACTGAAGTACATTAATTGGGTACTGTTCTACATTAGTATGTGATCTAAGGTATGGGTGGTATATGAGATGAAATGGGGTTGGTGTTAACCTATGCATGGCGCAAGCCAACCTATTTCGACTCGAACAATATATACTTGTGAACAATTGCAGATATCACAATGTACACCAATGAACATTTCTATTATATTGAATTATTAACATTGAAACATTAATATAATGGAGGATAATACAATTCATTTAAAATAACCATGAATAAATTTGGCTACGTGAGTGGGGGGTCGTATATTTACCATGTTGTAATAATGAAGTTGCAATACTAAATAAAGGTTATGTTATATTTAAAGGTAGAAAATGGGATGTTTGGATTAGAAACGATATTCAGCACATCCAATCAAGATGAAATGAATAAGCGTGAACAAGATGCCATTAATGAATTTGGTGTGGATAATGTAGTTGTATCTACATTCAAATATTCACATTAGATAACATACCAGAAATAATAATATATTAAAGTTCGCCGTGGTGATGTTTACCGCGGTGACATTCCTATACGTGGTACTTACTACCTACATATTTTATACTGGGTACTACTGTATTACTATAATCGCACCGCCATACCGCATACGTAATATATATCTAATACCACGCGCGTTAATATCCATATATGCGTGTATGCCTAAAAATAGGGTGTAGGGTGATTAACAGCTCGAACACGTATCTACACCCCCGAATAGTATATACTTATATTTGTGCATTTATAAAGGGATATACATATGTATTACTATCAATAAAATTTATAATATGGCACCTAAATTAAAACCATCATCAAAACAGTACGTTAGAGACGCGAGAGGTAAAATGACTTCACGTTGGGCATGG
>Ga0209634_1000504_pt1 | contig 30322 bp, 25 predicted proteins | sample LinPmetageLP40_FD_184043 | JGI IMG/M metagenome (GOLD analysis project Ga0209634, IMG submission 184043) | Marine viral communities from the Pacific Ocean - LP-40 (SPAdes) (version 2) | ecosystem: Environmental > Aquatic > Marine > Oceanic | place: Pacific Ocean | collected 2010-08-26 | reverse complement strand
AAACTAAGGGTTTAGCTAAAGCAAAAGAAGAATTAGCTTTATTAACTCGTGAGATGAAATCATTAGCTAAAAAGTATTCTAAAGCTGAAGGTGCTGATAAAGAAAAATTAGTTAAAATCTTAAAAGATAAAACTAAATTAAAAAAGGAACTAGAAAGTATTCTAGATAATAAAAAGATATAATGTCATCTAAAGAAAGGTTTTTATATTTCGCCATAGTATTTTTTGGTGTCTATTATTTAGTTAATATGTACTCCTCAAATGAGGAAGAATATATTACTGAGTATAATAGTAAAATAGAAGCCTTAAATGATAAAATAAATTCTTTACATAACATTAATGAAGATCTAACATCAGAAATTGGTGTATTAAACACACAAATATCAGTATTAGACCAAGAAATTAGTAAGCAAGATAGTAAAATAGTTATATTAAAAAAACAAACAAATGAGAAAGTTAATAATGTTGATTCTTATAGGGATGATGAGCTTGAACAGTTTTTCACAGAACGTTATAGACAGTACCTCGATTCGATTACAAAAACCGATAGTCCGTCTAGTAATTAAGGACTTAATAACTGGAGATAGTTTTAAAAAAGAATTAAGTTTAATAACAACTAAATACTCATTCTTAGAAAATAAGGTAGTATTAAAAGATAGTGTTATTAATAATCTTAACTTCCAAATAAGTAATTTTAATTCTATACTATCAACTAAAGGATCTCAATTAGAATTTACTAAACAATTAAACGATAAGTTAAGACTTGAAATTAAAAAACAAAGGCTTAAAAATAAAATTTTAGGAGGCGCAGGTCTAATAGCAATAGGTGGAGTAATACTTATATTAAAATAACTGCATGTCAGATTTAAAAAAAGTTATACGCCAAGAATATCTTAAATGTGCTCAAGATCCAGTACATTTTATGCGTAAATACTGTTATATACAGCATCCACAACGTGGTCGCATACAGTTCAACCTGTACCCATTTCAAGAAAAAGTATTAACGTTATTTCAAGAAAATGATTATAGTGCTATACTAAAATCTAGACAATTAGGTATATCTACTTTAGTATCAGGTTACTCTCTTTGGTTAATGACCTTTCATAAAGATAAAAATATATTAGCTTTAGCAACTACACAGGCAACTGCAAGAAACTTAGTAACAAAAGTACAATTCATGTGGGAAAATTTACCTTCATGGCTTAAAGTAGATTCTGCGGAAAATAATAAACTATCACTTAGGTTTATTAATGGTTCAAAAGTACAAGCAAAATCTTCAAATGCTGATGCTGCACGTTCGGAAGCAGTATCATTGTTAATAATTGATGAAGCAGCTTTTATTGATAATATTGCTGAGACATGGGCATCTGCTCAACAAACCCTAGCAACAGGTGGTGGTGCTATTGTATTATCTACTCCTTATGGTACTGGTAATTGGTTTCATCAAACATGGGTTAAAGCTGAAAACAGTGAAAACGATTTCTTACCAATTAAATTACCTTGGTATGTTCACCCAGAAAGAGATCAAAAATGGAGAGATGCCCAAGATGCATTATTAGGCGATCCTAGATTAGCTGCACAAGAATGTGATTGCGATTTTAGTACCTCAGGTGATATAGTATTTTATAATGAGTATTTAGAATTTTACGAAAAGTCTCATATTAAAGAACCTATGGAAAGAAGAGGAGCAGACCAAAACCTATGGGTATGGGAATCTCCTGATTACTCAAGAGATTACATAGTTGTTGCTGATGTTGCCCGAGGTGATGGAAAAGATTTTTCTACATGCCATGTAATAGATGTTGAAAATAATGTACAAGTTGCAGAATATAAAGGGCAATTAGGTACTAAAGAATTTGGACATCTATTAGTAGGATTAGCTACAGAATATAATGAGGCAATGTTAGTGATAGAAAATGCTAATATTGGTTGGGCTACTATACAAGTAGCTATTGATAGACAATATTCTAATCTTTACTATTCACAAAAGAGTGACTCAGCCAATGCTAGTTCGTATTTTGACAGATATCAGGACCATTCAAAATTGGTAGCAGGTTTTACAATGTCCTCTAGAACACGACCTATGGTAATAGGGAAGTTTCAAGAGTATATAGCAGATAAAGGTGTAACTATCCAATCAAAGAGGTTAGTTGCAGAAATGAAAGTGTTTATTTGGAAAAATGGTAGAGCAGAAGCCCAAACTGGATATAATGATGATTTAGTAATGGCTTTTGGTATAGCCATGTATATTAGGGATACAGCTTTAATAAATAAACAACGTGGTTTAGAAACAACCCGAAAGGCGTTAGATAACATAAAAGTAAACAGAACATCATACCAAGGTGGATATTTTGCAAGTGGTAATGATAATCCCTACCATATGGATACAGATGGAGGAAAAGAAGACATTAGTTGGCTTCTTAAGTAATATTTATAATAATAATAACATACAATGGCAGACAAAGGCTTATTTAGTAGACTACAAAGATTATTTTCAACTGATGTAATTATCCGTAACACGGGAGGTAATCAAATCAAGGTAATTGATAGTAGTACAATTCAACAAAATGGTGAATTACAGACAAATTCACTAGTAGATAGGTATAACAGAATACATTCTACTAACCCATCTTCATTATATGGTGCTCAATTTAATTTTAACTATCAATATTTAAGACCACAATTATACTCAGAATATGATGTAATGGATACAGATGCGATTATTGCTTCTGCCTTAGATATTATAGCAGATGAATCAACCCTAAAAAATGATATGGGTGAAGTTTTATCTATTCGTTCTTCAAACGAAGATATTCAAAAAATATTATATAATCTATTTTATGATATATTAAATATTGAATTTAATATGTGGTCATGGGTTAGACAAATGTCTAAATATGGAGATTTTTTCTTAAAATTAGAAATTTCAGAAAAGTTTGGTGTTTATAATGTCGTACCTTATACTGCATATCATATTGAAAGACAAGAAGGATTTAATCCAAAAAACCCTGCAGAAATTCGTTATAGATATTCTCCTGATGGTTTAGTTAATTCTAATACCGGGATGTACAATGTACCAGGTGCTGGAAATGATAATTCACCTGGGATATATTTTGATAATTATGAAATGGCTCACTTTAGATTAATTGGTGATGTTAATTATTTACCTTATGGTCGTTCTTATATAGAACCTGCTCGTAAGTTATTTAAACAATATACATTAATGGAGGATGCAATGTTAATTCATAGAATTGCTCGTGCACCTGAAAAACGTATTTTCTATATGAACGTTGGTGGTATTCCACCAAATGAAATAGATGCTTTCATGCAGAAAACTATTACTAATATGAAACGTACTCCTTATGTAGACCAAAAGACAGGGGAATATAACTTAAAATATAACATGCAGAACATGATGGAGGATTTTTATATCCCAATTCGTGGAAATGATACAACAACAAAAATAGAAACTACTAAAGGTTTAGATTATGATGGTATTCAAGATGTTGAATATTTAAGAGATAAATTATTTGCAGCACTTAAAATACCTAAAGCCTTTTTAGGGTACGATGAAAATATAGAAGGTAAAGCAACTTTAGCAGCCGAAGATATAAGATTTGCACGTACAATTGAACGTTTACAAAGAATATTAGTATCTGAGTTAAATAAAATTGCACTTGTTCATTTATATGCTCAAGGATATAGAGATGAGGCATTAACTAACTTTGAGTTATCAATGCAAACTCCATCAATTATCTTTGAACAAGAAAAAATTGAGTTAATGAAGTCTAAAACTGAATTAGCACAATCTTTATTAGAAAATAATTTGTTACCATCAGATTGGATATATGATAATATTTTCCATTTATCTGAAGACCAATATGATGAATATAGAGACTTAATACGTGAAGATTCTAAACGTAAATTTAGAAATGCACAAATAGTAGCTGAAGGTAACGACCCAGTAGAAACGGGTAAATCATATGGTACTCCCCATGATTTAGCTTCATTATATGGTAAAGGCAGAATGTATTCAGACCCAGGAAATGTACCTGATGGTTATGATACAGATCCCGATACTAAATTAGGTCGTCCTAAAGATAGTATTTCTAATCATGGTAAACAAGATAGTAACTTTGGCAAAGACCCATTAGGTACTAAACGTATGAAAGACACGGATAAAAATGATTCAAGAAATAGTAGAACAGATACAAATAAATCCGGTTTAGCTTTAGAAAATACTCAAATATCTTATTTAAAAAATGTAGATATGTTCAAGAAAATGAATGAAAAAGTATTAATTTTTGAGCAGGATAAAGATACATCTACATTGTTAGATGAAAATCAATTAAAGAAGTAATAAATTTTACATATTTATAAATAAATATATTTTTTGATGAAAATTAAACACTCAAAATACAAAAATACGGGTATCTTATTTGAACTTTTAGTGCGTCAAATTACAGCGGACACATTAAAAGGTGGTGACTCCCCAGCTATCGATATATTAAAGAAATATTTCGTAAAAACTTCATTAGGTCGTGAATATAAATTATATGAATCTATTTTAAAATCTAAGGTTTTAAATGAAGGAAGAGCAAATATGGTAGTTTCTACTATTTTAGAGTCTTCTAAAAAATTTAATAGAACTTCTTTAAGAAAACAAAAATATAATTTAATTAATGAAATAAAAGCTCATTATAATTTAGATGTATTTTTTGGCACTAAAATTAAAGATTATAAAGAGCTAGCTTCCTTATATACTTTAATTGAAGGGTATAATTTTAATGGTGTAAGTAATTCCCAACAGTTAATAGATAATAAAATAACTTTATTAGAACATTTAACTAAAAAGGAAATTAACGAAAATGAAGTTAAAAAAGATGTTATTCAAGAATTTTCTACTTATGATAAAGACTTAAGAATTCTTACTTATAAAGTACTTTTAGAAAAGTTTAACAACAAATATGACACTTTATCTTCTGAGCAAAAACAAGTTCTTAAAGAATTTATAAATTCAGTAGATTCAGCACCCGCTTTAAGAAATTTTTATAATTCTAAAATTAAAGGATTAAAAAACCAACTATCTGAAGAATCTAAAACTATTAAAGATAAAGCAACTCAAATAAAAATTACTGAAGTAGCTAAATATCTTGTTGAATTAGATAAAACCACTAAAATTAATAATAATAATCTAGTTGATTTATTACAATATTATGAACTAGTAAACGAAATTCAAATTGCAAATGGCAAAAAAATATAAACTTAAAGAATTTGAAATAGGTGATGTAAAAGTTGATAATGGTACTAAATCCACTGTTACTGATATTAATCCTACTACAGGTGCTATATCTTGGTCTATTTCACAAATACCTAATATAGATAGATTACTTGACGAATCAGATGATTTAGTTGCTACAGCAAAAGGTGTTTATACTAAAGTTAAAGATGATAAAGTATTTTTAGATATTTACAAACAAGCTAGATCCCTTAGAAACGCTATTCGAACTCATACCAGAAACAACTACCCAGAAGAATATAAAAAATCTAGGGGAGTAAATGAAGCAGATGTAGATGAAATGTCTACTTCTGGTGGTGCCGGGTCTTACTTAACACCTTATGCTTTTAGAAAAAAAGGTGCTAAAGCCGATGATGAAGCCTATACTGAATTAGGATATACTTTAGCTAAAGAAGGTGAAATTGGGAATGGTGCTGATTTAGGACCTGGTCCAAAAGCAAGTGATGAGGGAGTAAAAGATAATGCTTACGTAAAACAGTTTAAATATAAATTAGTACCTAAAAACAAAAAAGGAAATTATGTTCAAAAAGGTAGTGGTTTGGAAGTAAAAAACTTTTAATATGTATAAGTATAAAGTAATTAAGGAAGAAGATAGTAAAGAAGAAGTATTCCAAAAAGAACGTATTAACGCCTTTGATGAAATAGAAAATGATTTAAAATCTTTAATTAAACCCTTAAGACAAGCAAAACTAGAAACAATAAAAACATATAGAGAACAACCTGAATCATTTGGGGTTATAGCACCTACTGATTTAATATCAGATTATATTAAGGATATAAAAACATTATTAGAAAAATAAACATGAAAAAAGCAGAAAAATTATTTAAAGATTTATTAAATGAAAATTTAGGGTATGTTGATCTTAAACCTATAACTCAAATACAATCTTCACCAAAACAAGACTATGAAATTAAATATGCTGAATATTTAGCTGAAGAGAAGAAGAAAGAAGATGAAGCAGTACCTGTAGTATCTAAAAAAGAATCTAAGCATGTTGAAGAGGTAGATTCTCATGCATTTGATTATGCTGATTTAGATAATATAGATAATTTAAATGCCGAAGAATTTTCTAAAGGAGTTTATTTTGAAATGAATAAAGTAAGAGAAACTGTATCCGATGCTAACATAGGAGAAGCTATATCTAAAGCAAGAAAAGTAGTTGCTAAAAATTTAGCTAAAGATCCATTATTTTATATTAAAAATGCTATGTTCGGGATTGAAGGTTTAGGCTTTCAAGAAACAGAATTAGAAGAAGTTTCTGGTAAATTTGCTTCTAGTGGATACTCAGATAAACTTAAAAAAGTAGTTAAAGAATCCCTAATGGGAGGAGTAACAACATCAGGAAATCCAAATTCATTAGCTGCCCAATCTGGAAATACCATCAGACAAATGATGGCTGAAAAAGAAGAAGAAAAAAAATTACCTATGGACGAAATGGAAGATGAAGGTACAGCAGTATCTTATTCTAACACTAGTGAAGCTGCTAAACCAGATTTTGCTGATATTGATGGTGATGGTGATAAGGAAGAATCAATGAAACAAGCAGCTAAAGATAAAAAGAAAAAAATGAAAAAAGAATCTATAGATAGTAAATTAGCTGAAATAGGAAAAGAAGCTGAAAAAGTAAAAATGGAAGCTCAATTAGATTTTCTACATGACCATATTCAAGAAAAAATAGATAGAGTTAGTTCAATTCAAGAAGATGAAAATCTTAGTGAATTAATTGATAAATCTAAAATGAAACAAATGCAAAGAGAAATCAAAGATTTAGAAAGAAAGAAATCCAAAATGGAGAGAATTTATGAAAAGTCTTGTGGTAAAAAATATGCTAAAAAAGAAATGGTAGATGAAGTAGAAGAAATTGAAGAGAAGAAACAAGGGTATGATGACAGATTAGATGATGCTGAAGGAGCTAAACATGGTAAGAAAAAACAAGATATGGCTCAAAGGAGAGCTGATTCTGAAAACATGGAAAAAGCTGATAATAAAAGAAAATTCTCTGGAGATTCTAAGATGAAATAAAAAAATAATGAGCAAAGCACTATTAATAGAAACAAATACCTTTAAGATTAACCCCCTACAATTAACAGAAAATGTTAATAAAGAAACAGGTAACTTAATGGTTGAGGGTATTTTAGCTACAGCCGAAGTAAAAAATGGTAATGGTCGTTATTATTCTAAAGAACTATGGGATAGAGAGATGCAAAAGTATGGTGAATTAATTAAAGAAAGACGTTCAATGGGAGAATTAGATCACCCTGAATCATCTGTTATTAATTTACAAAATGTTTCCCATCTAATTTCAGAATATTATTGGGATGGGGATAATGTAATAGGTAAAATAGAAGTACTACCAACCCCATCAGGAAATATACTTAAAGAATTAATAAAAGCAGGTGTAACTGTAGGTGTATCTTCACGAGGAATGGGTTCATTGGAAGATAGAGATGGAGTAATGGAGGTACAAGATGATTTTGAATTATTATGTTGGGATTTTGTTTCAACACCTTCTAACCCTGGTTCTTATATGCACACATTAAATGAAGGAAAAAATACTATTGTATATGATTATACAAATGTAAATAAAACAATACATGAAATTCTTTGTTCTAAAGGTTCATGTCCTATAGTATAAAAACATTTCTTCGGACGCTACCGACGGATTTAAACCATTGAGCGCTCATTTGAGCGCTTTTTGTATTCTTAGTATCTTTTCATATACGTATAAGCGCAATACATCATCTCTTATATGATGTCAAAAATAAATATCACTATTACGGTTCCTAATAACCGTATTTCACAAATTAAAATTTTGCGATTATGTTAAACAACAGAGATTTGCTTACTGAAGCAATTGCTGATGCTAAAGCTGTAAAAGAAACAGCCATAGCAAACGCTAAACTTGCTCTTGAAGAAGCTTTTACTCCCCATCTAAAATCTATGCTTTCAGCAAAGTTAGAAGAAATGGACAAAGAAGACGTTGACGAAGGATACGATAAGTATGAAGAAGACGACGTTAAAGAAGAAATGGATTCGAAAGATGATGTAAAAGAAGAAAAAGAAGAAGTTGAAGAAATCAATCTTGATGAGTTACTAGCTGAGCTAGAACTTGAAGAAAATGCTCGTACAGATGCTGAAGAGGAAGGCTACAAAGACGGTATGAAGGACGAAAAAGAGGACTTGAAAGAGGACGAACGTACGGATGCTGAGGAAGAAGGTTACCTTGACGGAGAAGAAGACGAGAAAGAAGACATGGAAGACCTAGACGACGAAGATGTTGATCTAGAAGATATGTCAGAAGATGACCTTAAATCCTTTATTGAGGATGTAATTAAGGACATGGTAGAAGCTGGAGAATTAGAAGCTGGAGATGAAATGGAAATGGATGATGAAGAATCAGACATGGATGTAGAAGTCGAAGTAGAAGATGAAGAAGAAGAAATCATGGAAATGGATGCCGTAAGTTGGAATGATAAAAACAACCCTACAAGAGGAGCTAGTAAAAAAGAATTAGATCCTAAAAAAGTTGGAAAATCAACAGCTGCGTATTCTATTAATGAAAAAGTAAAAGGCGAAAAAGGTGTTGGAAACGAGGATGGAGACAAAGACGATTCTAAAACTGAAAAAGAAACTGAAAAAATGAGATTTAAAGAAGCGTTAAGTGAAATTGATGCCCTTAAAGTTGAATTAAATGAAGTTAACTTATTAAATGCTAAATTACTTTATACTAATAAAATCTTTAAAGCAAAAAACTTATCGGAAGGTAAGAAAGTAAAAGTGTTGAAAGCTTTTGATAAAGCGACAACAGTAAAAGAAGCAAAAGTTATTTTTGAAACATTAAATGAAGGTTTGTCATCTAAAATGACAAAAACATCAATTAATGAAGTAAAAGGTAGTGCTTCAAAAGCTATGGGAATGGCTCCTACAGCTAAACAGCCAATAGTTGAAAACGCAGCATTTGCTCGTATGCAAAAATTAGCTGGTATTATTAAAAACTAAAAAAAAAAATTAAAATCATGAGTTTACAAACTTTATTAGAAAGTGCAAACCCATATCACTCAGTACAGGGTGATGCAGCTAGATTATCTAGCAAATGGGAAAAAACAGGTCTTTTAGAAGGTTTAGATGGTTCCCACAAAAATAACATGGGAATGATTCTTGAAAACCAAGCTAAACAACTTGTAGTAGAATCTTCACAAACAGGTGGAGGTGCTGCATCAACAGGTAACTTTACTGCAGGTGTAGGTGAGCAATGGGCTGGTGTAGCTCTTCCGTTAGTACGTAAAGTATTCGGACAGATCGCCGCTCAAGAATTCGTATCAGTACAACCAATGAATTTACCTTCAGGTCTTGTATTTTATTTAGATTTCCAATATGGAACTAACAAAGATCCATACACATCTGGGAATTCTTTATATGGTGCTACAGGTGGAAATACTCCATTTGGAAACACAGACACAGGTGGTGCTTATGGACCAGGTAGATTTACTTATTCTATAAACAACACATCATCAGGTATTACAGTAGATGTTGGAGGAGTTACAACTGCTTCTTATGCAGACTTAGATTACAATTCAGACTATTCTGCATCAATGGCAAATGGTGATTGGAGAAAAATAGCTTTTACAACAGCAGATTTAGAATTTGCTGATTTAAGAGGTGTAAGAGGATTCAACTTTGGAATTGCTAACACAGGATCAAATGTTCAATTTTCACAATTTACTGCTATTGAAGGCGCACAGCTTACTATTATAGTATCACGTTCATTTTCTCCAGGAGAAATTGCAGCAGGTCAATTTTTCACGGCATCATACCAATTACAACCAACTGATCAATTTAGAGGTGATTTTGAAGATGGAAACCCAGAGCCAAACAGCTTAGATTCTCCATCAATCTCAATCCCACAAATTAACGTACAGATGCAATCATCTGCTATCGTAGCTAAAACACGTAAGCTAAAAGCTGTATGGACTCCTGAGTTCGCACAAGATTTAAATGCTTACCACGCTTTAGATGCTGAAGCTGAATTAACATCTATCTTGAGTGAGTACATTTCATTAGAAATTGACTTAGAGATATTAGATATGTTAATGGAAAGTGCTGCTGCTGGAACTGAAGTATGGTCTGCTGTAAATAACAGATCATTCGTTGGAGAAGTACAATCAGATTTAAACTTCTATAACAGTCAAGGACAATGGTTCCAAACATTAGGAACTAAAATCCAAAAACTAAGTAACATTATTCACCAGAAAACATTAAGAGGTGGTGCAAACTTCCTAGTATGTTCTCCTTCAGTGGGTACTATCCTAGAATCAATTCCAGGATTTGCTGCTGATTCAGATGGTGATGTTTCTAAAGCTTCTTACGCATTTGGTGTACAGAAAGTAGGTTCAATTAATAGCCGTCAGAAAGTTTATAAGAATCCATATATGAAAGAAAATCAAATCCTATTAGGATTTAGAGGATCTCAATTCTTAGAAGCTGGTGCTGTATTTGCTCCGTACATTCCATTAATTATGACTCCATTAGTATACGATCCAGAAACTTTCACACCAAGAAAGGGTCTATTAACTCGTTACGCTAAGAAAATGGTACGTCCAGAATTTTATGGTAAGATTCAAGTAGATGGTTTAAACTCTCTATAATTAGAGAATTAAACATTTCTTAATAAATTAACCCGGCTTAGGCCGGGTTTTTTTATCTTTTTCATATTTATAATAAAATGCGTTACATCGAAACTATATTTATCTCATTATATAGCTATATTAAAAATTACATGTTTTTTAACGTATTTACAACAGTTATATTCACTGATAACATAACACCTAATCTAAAGAATTTATGGCAAGTAAACACCATACGGACGATGTATTTCGTTCTAAGAGAGTTCCTAAAAACCCAATTAAGTTCAAACTCCAACTTAATGAAGAACAAAAAGAAGCTAAAAGATCAATACTTGAAAATACTATTACCCTTTTAGGTGGTAGTGCAGGTAGTGGAAAAACATTATTAGCATGTAATGTTGCATTAGATGGATTATTCAGAAAACAATATAATAAAATAATAATTACTAGACCTACAGTATCTAAAGAAGAAATAGGTTTTTTACCTGGTGATTTAAGAGAAAAAATGGATCCTTGGGTTCAACCTATTTACCAAAATTTCTTTGCATTATATGATAAAGTAAAGATTGAAAAATTTATTGAAGATGGTAAAATAGAGATTGTACCTGTATCCTTTATGAGAGGTAGAACATTTTTAGATTCTTTAATTATAGTAGATGAAGCACAGAATGTAACTCATGAACAAATGGAGATGATTACATCTCGTATTGGTTTAAGAAGTAAAATGGTAGTATGTGGTGATGCACAACAAACGGATTTAAAGAAAAAATCTGATTCTGGTTTTAAATTCTTATATGCCGCTGCTAGAAAAATCAAAAATTTAGAGGCAATTACTTTAACTACAAACCATCGAAATGAGATAGTTGAAGATTTATTAGAATATTATCAAGAAGCCATTAATAAAGGCATAACAATATCAACATCAGGTTCTAATATTTATAATAATAGAACCTAGCATCATATTTATAAATAAAATATATTATGGGAAAGTTAAATGTCTTTTTAAGAGAAAAAATTTCGGGTTTAGATACCCCTGAAGTAGTTATAGAAACTGAAAAGGAGTTAACTATTTTAGATTATGACAAAAGACAAATGTATGTAACAGGTAGTAGACAAACTACTATATTTGAAATAGGAGAAATTGGTTCTGGAACATTTAATGGTAATGCCTTAACTTATGGAAGAATTACTAATAAAGGAACAGCAACTGTAGCTTTAACTATTTCTAATGCAAATGGTGATGAAGCTCATTTTAAAATAGACACAGGTAAAAATTTCTTTCTTTCAAATGATTATTTTACATCAACATCAGGTAGCTGGAGAGATATTACAACTGTTAAATGTCAAGTAGATACATCTTCATCAAAAAATAAAATAGAGTACTTAGTAGCAGCAGATAATTCAGTAGCTTAAAAATAAATAAATTATGGCAAATATACCAATTTGGGCAGGTTCCAGTTCATTCGATCCAGGTAATACACCTTTTGGATTTTATGATTACGATGAAGAATTTAGAGTAGATGCTGATAAGGTAGCTATGTTCGTTACTAGAAGATTAGGTTACCCCTTAGTTGACGTAGAATTACAGGATATAAGTTTTTATGCCGCTTTTGAAGAAGCAGTAACTACTTATGGAAATGAATTATACTCTTATCAAATAAGAGACAATCAATTATCTTTAGAAGGATCAAACACTGCTGTTAATTTAAATAATGCTTTACTAGCTTCTAACTTTGAACCTATTATTAGGTTAACAGAAATGTATGGTGCTGAAGCAGGAACTGGAGGAAATATAACATATTATAGCTCTTCAGTAGAAATGAAAGCTAACCAACAAGCTTATGATTTAACTCAAAATATCCCTGGTGGTTTAGGACAATATGGTATTGAAGTTAAAAAAGTATTTTACGAATCTCCACCAGCATCTGTTAAATTTTATGATCCTTATGTAGGAACGGGAATGGGGCAAATGAATATGATGGAAAGTTTTGGATTCGGGGGAATGAGTCCTGCTATTAATTTTTTAATGATGCCACTTAATTATGACTTAGCTATAATTCAGCAAATTGAAATGAGTGATACTATTCGTAGATCAAATTATAGCTTTGAAATACAAAATAATAAATTAAAAATTTTCCCTATCCCAACAACAGGTAGTGGAAAAATATGGTTTGAATATATAAAAAGACAAGATAGAATAGATTCATCTGTAGTATCTAATGATACCACAAAAGTATCTAATGTATCAAATACTCCTTATACTAATCCAACATATAAAAATATTAATAGTGTAGGTCGTCAATGGATTTTTGAATATTCACTAGCAATTTCAAAAGAAATGTTAGGGTATGTAAGAGGTAAATATGGTACTATTCCAATCCCTGACTCACAAGTTACTTTAAATCAATCCGATTTAATAGCTGCAGCTACTGCTGAAAAAACATCATTATTAGAAAGATTAAGGTCATATTTCGATGAAACATCACGTAAATCTTTATTAGAAAGAAGAGCACAAGAAGCAGAATTTAAACAAACGGAATTAAAACAAGTTCCGTATACAATATACATAGGATAATATGGCAATGTTCGGACGACAGCGAGATGTTAGTTTAGTACGACATCTTAATCGTGAATTAATGGGTAATATTGTTACCCAACAAGCGGCTATATACAAGTATAAATTAGAAGAAACACTAGTTAATTTGTATGGTGAAGCCGCAGGTGAAAAATATTATGATGGACCCTTCTTATTTAATGTATTATTATTAAGACAACCACAACTTTATCCTGAAGATTCTTTAGGAATAGAATATCAAAGAAATATTAGGTTTGCATTTTTAAGAGATGACTTAGTAGATGCTAATGTGGTTCCTGAAGTTGGAGATGTTGTTTTATACCAAAATGACTATTATGGGGTACAACAAACAATTACAAATCAGTATTTTGTAGGTAAAAACCCACAATATCCAAATAACGATTCTAATGGGACTCCAAACCCTCTAAACCCTGGGTTAGAAAATTTTGGAACTAATTTATCTATAATACTTGAAACTTATTATATACCAAGGGATAAATTAGCAATATCACCTTATAAAGAAAGATTCTAAATGGCAAACTTTAAACCATATCCAAAATCCCAAAAAGAAATAAGTATTTCTAAACAGGTTGCTTTCGATCAACATAGAGGAAATCCTAATTCCCCTGCTAACCCAAACCAATCACAAACTGGTATTGACTTTAATAGGTCAACCAAAATGAGTTCAAAAGGGGATACTGATAAACAATTCTCAATTGGCATACAGGATTTAGATGAAGCGGTATTTTTTTATTTTAATAATGTAATAAAACCTTTTGTATACCAGAATGATGAAAGAAGAACAGTCCCAGTAATTTATGGTAGCCCAGAAAGATGGAAATCTTTTCAAAGAGATGGTTATTATAGAGATGATTCTGGTGCCGTAATGTTACCTATATTAGTAATCAAAAGAGATACAATTACTAAAGATAGATCAACCTATAATAAATTAGATTCTAATATGCCTAATTTATATGGGAATATAGGAAAAGGATTTAATTCTAAAAATGCATATTCAAATTTTAATTTACTAAATAATAGAAAACCAGTAGAACAATTTCAAGCAATAGCTGTTCCTGATTTTGTAGACCTAGAATATAGTTGTATTATTCAAACATATTATATGGAACAATTAAATAAGATAATTGAAGCTATAGAATATGCTTCTGATTCTTATTGGGGTAATCCTGAAAGATTTAAATTTAGAGCTAGAATTAATAGCTTTACTACATCAACGGAATTAACTCCTGGTAAAGATAGATTAGTAAAAGGATTATTTAATTTAAGCTTAAAAGGGTATATAATACCAGATACTATACAAAAGGATTTAAACTCAATTAAAAAATATAACACTAAAGCTAAAATTACAATAACTTCTGAAGTTGTATCTAATATAGATAGTGTAAATAGTCCTACGAATGTCCAAAATCCAAACAGTGATGGTAGAATTAGATAATTTTAATAAATTTAAACATATTTATAACTATAATAATAAAAACATAAAAAAATGAGTAAAATCAAGTTATCAGAAAAAGAGTTGCAAATGTTAAAAGATTTACAAACTGAAGGAAATGAATTAATATTTTCTTTAGGACAACTAGAAGCACAAAAAGTTTCATTATATTCTTCAGTGAAAGAAGTTCAAGGAAAACAAGACAAATTAGGCAAAGAACTTCAAGAAAAATACGGAGATGGAAACATTGATTTAGAAACTGGGGAATTTACGAAACCAGAATAAATTTTTGAAATAGCTTCTAATATTTATAACAAAATATAATATTAATTAATATATAACATGGCAGAAACATTAATATCTCCAGGAGTACTAGCAAGAGAGAATGATTCATCTCAAATTACTCAAGGCCCAGTAGAAGTAGGTGCAGCAATAATTGGACCTTCTATTAAAGGTCCTGTTGAAGTTCCAACAATAGTAACTTCATACAGCGAATATTTAGCAATTTTTGGAGGATCCGTAACAAGTGGTTCACAACAATATTCCTACTTAAACCAAGTAGCAGCTAATAATTATTTTAGACAAGGTGGTTCAACTTTACTAGTAACTAGAGTAGCATCTGGTTCTTTTACCAGTGCTAACTCTATAAATCTATATAATGAAGTAGAAGTTGGTGGTTTAGAATCAGGATTTAATTTATTTACTTTAATTAACAGTAACCCAACAACGGGAACTGTTGGTAATGTTGTAGGAGCTGCAACCGTAGGAGGAAGTGGTGGAGGTCTTACTGTAAATTATACAGTAGCAACATTAGATACTTTCTTACCAGATGCAGTACTAACAGTTCCATCAGGAGTAACTGCTGATAGTTCTGGAACAACAGCTGCTTTAGCAACAACATCTGCTGCTGGTACAGGTGCAACAGTAATAGTAACAGGAGACGGAACTAACATTACTGGAGCAGTAATATCCAATGCCGGATCTAGTGGTTATGTAGCGGGTACTACTATAACAGTATCACAAGCAGTAATGAATTCTGATGGTAGTATTGGTACAGTAGGTGGTGATTTAGTTATTCAAATCCAACAAGTAGATTTAAAATCAACAATAACAGCAGTAACAGTTAACAACCCAGGAACGGGTTATAAATTAAATGATGTAGTTACAATTGCAGCAGCCGTACTTGGTGGTGCAAATGATGCAACTTTTTTACCTTTAACAGCAGCAGCCGTAGAAAATGGTATGCCGTTTGTATTAAGTACTATTTCACAAGGAGCTATCATGAACAGTTCAGGTTCAATGCTTACAGGAGGAGCTTTAGCTAATGGTTCACAAGATAACTTAAGATGGGAAATTACAGGACGTAATACAGGTTCTGGTGTATTTAGTTTAGCAGTTCGTAGAGGAAATGATACAAATGCACAAAAATCAATACTAGAAACATTTAATAATGTATCTTTAGATCCTTTAGCTACTAATTATATTGAAACTGTAATAGGTAACAGTTATTATAGTGATGTTCAACAAGATGGTAGTGATTACTACATTCAACAAAATGGGTCGTATGTTAATAGAAGTAAATACATTTATGTATCTGCAGTTAACTATCCAACCCCTAATTATTTTGATAATGCCGGAAATGCACAATCACAATTTACAGCAAGTATACCTTTAGTAAGCTCAGGCTCATTTACTAATGCTACTGGTTCTTTATTCCCAGGTGGAGCTGCTAAATTTAATGAAAGCATTGATGCTAATAACATACAAGGAATTGGTCCTTTAGATTACACAGCATCTATTAATTTATTAACTAATAAAGATGATTACCAATTTAATGTATTATCAGCACCAGGATTAATTTCAGAGTTCCACTCTTCACAAGTTAATTTACTTGTAACAACAGCGGAAGCACGTCAAGATTGTTTATCAATTATTGATTTAAGAGGATATGGTTCTACTGTTGGAAATGTAGTAGGTGGAGCTTCTTCATTCGATACTTCATATGCAGCAACTTATTGGCCATGGTTACAATTAGTTGACCCAGATTCAGGAAGAACAATTTGGTCACCTGCATCAACATTAATCCCCGGAGTATTTGCTTTTACAGATGCTTCTTCAGACCCATGGTTCGCACCAGCAGGTTTAACTAGAGGTGGATTAGGTCAAGTAATTAGAGCTGAAAGAAAATTAACTTCTGGAAACAGAGATACACTATATGAAGCAAATATAAACCCAATTGCTACTTTCCCACAAAGTGGAGTTGTAGTATTTGGACAAAAAACTTTACAGAGAAAAGCAAGTGCTTTAGATAGAGTAAATGTACGTAGATTATTAATAGCATTAAAATCTTATATAGTACAAGTATCTGATAATTTAGTATTTGAACAAAACACTATGGGTACAAGAAATAATTTCTTATCCCAAGTAAACCCATACTTAGAATCAGTACAACAAAGACAAGGATTGTATGCCTTTAGAGTAGTAATGGATGAAACAAATAATACACCAGATGTTATTGATAGAAATGAGATGGTAGGTCAAATTTACCTCCAACCAACTAAAACAGCTGAATTTATTATATTAGATTTCAATGTATTACCAACAGGAGCAACATTCCCATCATAAAAGTTTAAATTAACAATATTTATAATAAAATAAGATAATAAAATGGCAATATTAGATCCAAACGAAATATTTTTTACCGCCTTCGAGCCAAAGCAAAAGAACAGATTTATTATGTATATAGATGGTTTTCCATCATATATGGTAAAAGCTGTAGGGGCCGTGTCATTAACGCAAGGTAGTGTAGCACTTAACCACATCAACGTCCAACGTTATGTTAAAGGTAAAACAGTGTGGAATACCGTAAGTTTCACATTATTTGATCCAATTACACCATCAGGAGCACAAGCCGTAATGGAATGGGTACGTTTACACCATGAATCAGTAACAGGTAGAGATGGATACAGTGATTTCTATAAAAAAGATCTTACATTTAATGTATTAGGTCCTGTAGGTGATGTAGTATCTGAATGGATTATAAAAGGAGCAATGATTACAGATGCTTCATTTGGAGATTATTCATGGGAAGATGCTGACGCAGCACAGGAATTAACTTTCACTGTACAACCAGATTATTGTGTATTAAATTTCTAAAAAACAAAACAAATATTTTTAAGAATAGCTTGGCTTTGGTCAAGCTTTTTTTTATATTAATATGTATCAACGATAAAAACGTTTTAATTAAATAAAGATTATGAGTGAATTTAAATTCCCAACTGAAGAAGTAGACTTACCCTCTGAAGGATTATTGTATCCTAAAGACAACCCACTATCAAGTGGTAAAGTAGAAATTAAATATATGACCGCTAAGGAAGAAGATATTTTAACTAATCAATCCTATATTCAAAAAGGAACAGTTTTAGACAAAGTACTTGAATCTGTTATTATAGATAAATCTATAAAATTAAAAGATTTACTTATAGGTGATAAAAATGCTATACTAATTGCAACTCGTATTTTAGGATATGGTAAAAAATATCATATTACATATGAAGGAGAAACACTAGATATAGATTTAACTGAATTAGATAACAAACCATTTGATTCTTCAACATTAATTGAAGGAAAAAATGAACTTGCTTATACTCTACCCCATAGTGGTACTAAAATTACTTATAAATTATTAAATGGTCATGATAATGCTAAAATAGAAGCTGAATTAAAAGGATTAAAGAAAATTCAAAAGGACAATGTACCTGAATTAACAACTAGATTAAAACACATAATAATTTCTGTTAATGGAGATGAAGATTCTAAATCTATTAGAGAATTTGTTGATGGGTATATGTTAGCTAGAGATTCTAGATCTTTTAGAGAACATTTAAAAAATACTCAACCAGATGTTGATATGAACGTCACTTTAGACAATGGAAGGGAGGTAGAAGTCCCTCTGGGATTAAACTTTTTTTGGCCTGACGCTTAATAATGCACCCGCAATTAGATTAAATCTATTTAATCATTTACATCAAATAATTTACCATGGTAATGGTGGTTATGATTTTAATACTGTATATAATATTCCTATATGGTTAAGAAAATACATTTTTTCAGAAATTAGAAATTTTAATAAAAAATCATCTGCTCCACCACAAGAAAAAGGAAAAGAAACTTTAATAGGAAAAGATGGTAAGATTAATACCCCAGCTTTTACCCAAGCATCTAAACCATATAAAGGAAAAAGCAGCTATAAATAGTTGCTTTTTTTAATATTTATAACAAAATCACCCTTTTAATATGGATTCTAAAGAAATTAAGAAACAAACCGAAGAAACTAAAGCCTTAGGAAATGCTCAGGAGGAAAATCTTAGGATTACTAGGGATATTAATAATGAAATCCGTGAGGGGTTAAAATTAATAACTAAAGAAGCGGATTTAAAAAATTCCGTTAGGAAATCTTTAACTGCTTTAAATAAACAAGCAGAATTCCAAGTAGATATAGCTAAAACTACCAATAAAGCTTTAACTGATACTAATAGTATCGTAAAAAAACAACAAGACTATACAAAAGGTTTACTTAATCTTAGAAGAGAAAACAGCCAGTTAGGTAAAGCCATTAAAATTCAAGAAAATGATTTAGCAGCTACTAAAGCTACTATGTCTAAAAAAGAAATTGCTGATGCACAAAAACAAATTGCTCTTTCTAGAGACTTACAACAGGGAATAGCTACACAAGTAGAAAATCAACAAGAAGGAGTTAAAATACTTGACTCCCAAGTTGCAGCTTCACAACAACTTGCAGATTTAGGTTCAGTAAAATTATTTAGCTCATTAGCTGCTGTAGCAAAAGCAATTCCTGGAGTTGGACAATTAACTGGTGGGTTTGAAGAAGCAGCAAAAGCATCTAAAGAAGCGGCCGCTAGTATGGTTTCAATAGGTAAAGATGGCACAGCATCAGCTTTATCTGGATTAGATAAAGTTAAAGCAGGGTTTAAGGGGTTAAGTGCTGGAGTTGGAAAACTAATGGATTCTTTTGGTCCCCTAGCAATTTTAACAAAAGTATTTAGTGGGATGATGAAAGCAGATGAATCTGCTGGTAAAATTGCTAAAGGATTAAATATAAGTGTAGGTGAAGCAAATAAACTCTCTGGAGAAATGTTAAAAACCTCTCAAGCATCTGATAGTCTTGGTGTTACTTATGAAGGTCAAAAACATGCCTTAATGGCTATTAATGCTGAAATGGGTACTTCAACTGCTATAAGTGCTAAAACATTAGCTACTTTTTCCCAAATGGAAAAATTAGCAGGAATGACCCAAGAAGAAATGATGGGTATAGGTAAACTATCTTTTGCTACTGGTAAGGATATGAAAAAAATGACTGGGGAATTTCTAGCCCAGGCTAAATCTGCATCTTTAAAACATGGAGTATTATTAAATGAAAAGAAGTTAATGGCTTCTATATCAAAGGTATCAGCAGCTACAACTTTATCATTAGGTAAAAATCCAAAGGCAATTGCAAAAGCTGTTGCTACCGCGAAAGCTTTAGGTATGGAAATGTCTAATGTAGAAAGTATAGCTGATAGTTTACTTGATTTTGAATCTTCTATTGAAAAAGAAATGGAAGCTGAATTATTACTTGGTAAAAATCTTAATTTAGAAAAAGCAAGAACTGCTGCTTTAAATAATGATATGGCTACGGTTGCAGAAGAAATAGCAAAAGAAGCAGGATCAGCTGCTGAATTTGCCGAAATGAATAGAATCCAACAACAAGCTTTAGCTGCTGCTGTTGGTATGTCTAGAGAAGACTTAGCGCAAACCCTATTTACCCAAGAACAATTACAAGGATTAACAGGAGAACAAGCTAAAGAAGAACAGAAAAAATTAGACATTGCTATTGAAAAACATGGTTTAGATGCTGCTATGCAAGCCCAAGAAGCAGGTACATTAGAAAATTTATTTAATCAAGCTTCGGAACAAGAAAAAATGGCTTTAGCTTCTGAAAAAATGAATGAAACTTTTATGGAAATGGGAAAACTTCTTATGCCTATCCTACAGACCATGACTGATTTAACTACTTTCGCTCAGAAAAATTTAGGGTTGATTGTAGCTATGGTAGGGGCTTACAAAGGCTACCAAGTATACCAGAAAATATCCATGATGATGGAGAAAAGGAATGCGGCTCTGAAAGCAGCATCAGCAGCAAAAGATGTAGGTGGTTTAGCTATTACTGCAGCAAAATCCGCAGCTATGACTCCAGTTATAGGACCAGTATTAGCAGCAGTAGCAGGTGCTGCGGCCCTTGCATTAGGATATAAATATTTAAAAGCAGGTGATGTAAATTCTCCAGCTGATGGTAAAACACAAATTTCTACTAAAGAAGGAGGATTATTTGAACTTTCTAATAATGATGATATTGTAGCAGCCCCAGGAGCATCAGAAGCTTTAGCTAATGCACAAAGTGGTGGGGGTATGAGTACTACATCAATGAAAAGGTTAGAAGAATTACAAGCGCAAACGAATTCTTTATTAAGTAGAATAGCTTCTACACAAGGTACGGTTACTATGGATGCAGAAAAAATGGGTACGGCAGTATCAATGAATACCTATGAAATTTCCCCTTAGTATTAATATTTATAATAAAATTAATAACTTTAAAATTTAAAAATTATGTCAATTATTTCAAAATTCACAGAAGAGGGATCTATTTTTGATGGAGACCTAAATGGTAGTTTACCAACTGGACCTTTAACTGATGGGACTACACTTCCTATTAACACTACATTTAAAAATGGTCAATATTTAAACAATTTACCTAATGGAATAGACCCAAATTTAGCACAAGATATCACAGGTAACTAATCTATTTTAAATGTCTCTAGTAAATTTAACAACAAATCTTAAGTCTTTAAGATATGGAAGAGATAGGCAAGGAGGAGGAGATAGTGGGCAACCATATATAACCACTCCTATTCCTGAATCTATAGGTGTAGACAAATTTGGGCTAAATAACACAGGTTATTCAGACTTTTTGTTAAGGGGAGGTACTTTGCTTGCTAAAAATACTGTAGATGATGTATCAAGACTTACAAAAATGTTTCTTGATCTGAAATCCCCTAATGGTATTTTCTTTACGGCTAAGCAACTTATGTTGTCTAGGTCTAATGTTAAAACTCAAGCTAGCCCAATTGCATTTAATAATGGTATTTATTTACCTACTTCTACTGTAGCACAAGCTGGTGTTAATGCATTAGGAATACATTTAAACAAACAAGGAATAGACCCAACTGGTCTAATTGCCAAGGGAGGAATTTTAGTTCAACCCCAATATGAAAATGTTTCTTTTATAACAGGTGGACAAGGAAAAGGAATCTTAAGAGATGAAAATAGTAAAGTAATTTCATTAAGTACAAATAGGTTAGTGGATTTAACAAAAAAGAAAATCCATACCGAAAGTAATAACCCAACACTTCTTTTACAATATGATGGAGGCCCTGGATCTATATTAGGTACAGTTGGAAAAACTAGAATAGATAGATCAACCAACACCAGAGATGCCGAAAATTCAATAGGGACTACTGGGGATTTTAAATATTACAATGTAGCTACAATGACTTATAAGCAAATCTCCGATATGGGAGGAAGTGCTTATTCAAGGATGAACGCTAGAATTGGTCCATCTTTTACTACTTTTTTAAAACCTCCCAAACCTAATGAAAGTAATTTACCTAAAACCCTAAGTTACACAGCCTATAATATTGAAAAAAGAGTTAATTTAGGTGACCCGGGTCAAATAGGTAATAAATCAAGTTATGTAATAGGTAAACGAAATCCTGTAGATAACTCATTAATAGGCCCTACAGATAAAATTAATGCCTTACCTATATATCAATCTGATAATGTTGTAGAAGATAATATAAAAAATGATTTAGTAAAATTTAGAATAGGTGTAATTGATAATGATGTCCCAACTCAAAAAACATATATTCATTTTAGAGCATTTATTAGTGGAATGAGTGACCAATATTCATCTAAATGGTCAGGAACACAATTTGTAGGTAGAGGAGAAGAACTTTATAGATATGGTGGGTTTTCCAGATCAATTTCATTATCTTGGACTATGGCGGCACAATCTAAAGACGAATTAATACCAATGTATCAAAAATTAAATTATTTAGCATCAACTATGGCTCCTGACTACTCAGAAAAAGGGTATATGAGAGGTAATTTAGTTAGTTTAACTATAGGAGGTTGGTTATATGAACAAATAGGATTTATAGAAGGTATTTCATATGAGGTACCAGATGATAGTCCATGGGAAATAGCCATAGGTGATAAAACAAATACCTCAGGTTCATTTAATGATAGCTCTGTAAAAGAAATGCCACATAGAATAGAGGTTACAGGGTTTAAATTTACCCCTATACAAAGTTTTGTACCTTCAATACAAAAGAATTCTTATGGTAAATCAATCTACAAAACTTCTGCAGGAGAAGTAACAGAGAATTTTGTACAACAGTATGGAAAAGAAAGATATATTATGTTATCTAATGGAGGAAGTACAGCGGCATCTGGTTCACTTCCAGCAATTTTAAATGATAATTATGGTAATGCTGATGGAACCATAACAGGGGGAAATAATTACCTCCCTAAAGCCCCACTACCACCTAATAATAATGGTTTTACTCAAGAGCAAAAAGATGCTTTACAAAACCTCTTTAATGCCCCTACACCTTTTTAAAGGTAGTTAATTAGTGTTTTTAATATAAAATATAATAAAAATGGATAGATATAGAGAATTAACAGGTAATAGATCATCCGGTATTGTTCCAAGATACCCTAATATTCCCCTAAGTTTTGAAGATAATTATTTTATAACTACTGAAGGGGATAGAATGGATATACTAGCTCAACAATTTTACAAAGACTCAACTCTATGGTGGGTTATATCAATTGCAAATCCCTCAATAAACCAAGGTTCATATTTTATTAAACCTGGAACACAAATTAGAATTCCTCAAAATATAGATATAATAATTCAAAACTATAAAGCTCTTAATTCATAAAATATGACAGGTAGTGTAATTGGAGAAAATACCGCAGAATTTGTAAGCAATCAAGTAAGGGTTCGCCAGGAAACTTATGGGAAGGGGCTAATAAATACCGTACGTACCCCCCAGGATATACAATTTATGAATAATAGAAATGCCTGGATTAAAATGGCATCTTCTGTTTCCATATTAGATGAAAATTTAAGAACTCCTGCAAATACAGGAAACCCGTCAAATTTTAAAGGTGAAGGTTTAGCTACAAAAGCAATATTGTTTAATGGTTTATCAGAACTTCAAGCAAAATTACAAATGAGAGCTGGAGTAAATGCTGGTGCTAATGCAATATTACCATCTACTTCCTATTTTAATAATTCAGCTTATGGTTTAGGAGGAAATGACTTTGGTATTTTACCTATGCCAGGTATAAATTCTATATCTATTGATAGTAAAAATAGAGGATCAATAAAAACCGCTACGATTCAAATTACTGCGTTTAATAGATATCAATTTGAGATAATTGAAACATTATATTGTAGATTAGGTTTTTCTATGATATTAGAATGGGGATGGGATAAATATATAGATAATGATGGGGTTTATCAAACAGTAGGATCTACAGTAGTAGAAGATAACTTTTTTCAATCTACAAATCAAGATGATATAGTTAAGGCTATAAATGAAAAAACACTAGACTATTCTGGTAACACGGGTGGTCTTTTTGGAAAAGTTGTTAATTTTAATTGGAAATATGATGCCGATGGTTCTTATAAAATAACAGTTAAAATGACAGGATTAGGGGATGTTATTGAATCTATGAAAATTAACCAATCCCCATCAAAGGCACTAAAAGAAACTTTAAAAAATATGTCTCACGAAAGACTTGTATTATTAAAGGAAGCAAAATCTACTATTGATGCAAATAAAACTGTAACCAAATTAGGTACTATTTTATATAGAGTATTAAACAAAGAATCAGTTTGGAGTGGTGGTGGTAATGGAGATTATTTTAATTTATTCCAAGCATTACAAAATTCTTCATATAATAGTTTTCTCGGAGGTAATACTACTTCAGGAATAAAAATTGAATACAATTATTTTATTAGGTTTGGAGAATTATTAAATTTAATAGAAACACATATAACACCTGATATTAATAATAATAATAAAATAAAATTTACTGAATTTGATAAACAAACAAATAAAGTAGTATGTAGCATTCAACCTAATTTAATTTCTTTTGATCCTGCTGTGTGTATGGTTAAAATGGATGATGGTACAAATCTTAACCGAAATGATATAAATGGAATAAACATCCCAGATTATACAAAATCCATGAAAGAATTTACGGTAATAGAGGGAAATAGTAGTGGTACACCTCCAACAGGTCCTACCCATGATATAGTCCTTGATAGTATTATCTATAACCCACAAACAGTTGAAAGTTTTTCAGCATATGACCCTAGTAATAATTCATATGAATATCCCTCAGGAACCACTCAAATAATACCTTCCGATTTCACATTTAAGTCACAAACTGCACGTAATCCTACCGGAAATGCAATTTCCTCTAGTGATATGATATATGGTAAAATATTAAACATATATCTAAATTATGATATGATATTTGCTACTCTTAGTAAAAATGTTGATAAAAAAGGAAATTTAACTTTTTTTAAGTTTTTACAAAGTATGTGTGATAATATTAATTCTGCTTTTGCTAATGTTATAGATATAGAACCTATAATTAAAGATGATAAAGTTATAACTTTTATGGATACAAAACCTATAGAGGGGCTTAGTAGTAATATGAGTAAACTTGTAACAAAAAACCCCACAGAAACTGCACATTTTGAAGTTGTTGGTTTTGATCTTGGGACCTCACAAACCCAACCACAAGGTACTTTTCTAAAAAATATTTCTTTTAATACTAAATTTTCACCTAAATTAGCTAGCCAACTATCTATTGGAGCTACAGCTAATGGTGTTGCCCTAGGACAGGATGCTACTGGTCTTTCTAAATGGAATAGTGGGTTAGTTGATAGATTTCAACAAACAATTGAGGACCCAGATATTGTTGCTACTAGTATAAACACCGGAGGTAATACCTCCACAGGCAACTCTGGTCAAACTAGTGTAGGAAATAGATATGCCGGTAATAGCGCATTTTTGCAATCTTTACTAGTACCTGTGACGGGCACTCAACTTTCAAACCCAGCACTATTTCCAATGATGATAGATCTTGGTATTAAAATGTCAAAAACTGTAGTAATAAGAAGCGGCCTCCCCGTTTTAGTCCACCCAGCTGCTGATGTTGAAACTATTAAAATTTTTATTGATGATCAAGGTAAAATTATAGGAAGTAATTATGGAGGTGGTGATACTACAAATCCAGATGGTGGTAAAGATGGTTTCCTTCCAATCAAACAAGATACTGTAAATGTAATAAGAAAACAGACTTTAGAAGGAAAGGGTGTTAATGACACTACATTTATGAGAAATGTAGGAGCAAAAAATACTTTACTTGATGAAATAATACAGGATGGTTTTGACGCCCAAGAAGCATCTACTGCCAATGGGACCAATCCAGTAGGATGGAAAGCAACAAACTTTGTAACAACTGTTTATATGTCTTATGATATACATGATACTGATGAGGGGAGAAATACATTTGAACAAGATTTCCTAAAAAGGATTAAAGATGGTGTTTCATATGGTGTACATATTAAGAAAGAAATAATAAAAGGTTTAGCATTAGGTTATGGACTACAAACCCCACCGGATTTAAGCTCTCCAAAATTTTCAAATTCTAATAATAGGGAGGTTATACGTAACAATGTATATTATCCAACATTTACACCACTCTTGAACTGGAGAGGTCAAGCCTCTACAAATAATTCAGCAACAGGTGCCCAAAGACGGAGTGCCAGAGCATTAGCAGGGGCAAATTATTCTGCTTATCTTGCTCAAATGTTTGGGGGTACACCTAATGTACCTCTTGCTACACAACAAGCTCTTAATATTCAAGTTTCACCTATTTCTAAAACTAATGCTGAATACACTTTTAGAAAAGCTGAATCTTCATTTGCAAAAGCAGGAAAATCTGCTTATAAAATATATTTAGATGAAGCAAACAATAGAGCAGCGGCAAATAACCCAACAAAAGAACCATCTAACCAAATAGGCTTATTACCTATAGAATTTTCTATGGATATGGAAGGTATTGCTGGATTTAGAATTTATAATAAAATTGACATTAATCAAAGATTTTTACCTTCTAATTACGCTAATTCTTTACAATTTTTAATAAAAGGAATAAATCATAAAATAGATGGAAGTGGGTGGACTACTAACTTACAAACATTATCAACTTCTAACCTAAATGCAAAACCAAATACAGGAAATACAACACCAGTAACATCAGTTAGAAGTACTAATAATACAAGCCAGGCAGTTCAGGCTTTACTATCAGCTAATCCAGCACCTCAAATAACAGCTTACAGCGGAGACCCAAGATTACAACCTATTAAAGATATGATAGCCTTACATGAAAGTAGAAATAAATATGATATAGCAAATCAAGGAAGCAGAGGGGGTTATAGTTTAACAAAGGCAACAATCCCAGATAATACAGTAGTTGTAGGGAAAACAATAGTGGAATTATTAGATCAAAGATCAACTACTTTTTCCAGTTGTTTAGTACCTATATGTACTTTTGCTATGGGAAGGTACCAAATAATCCCCAATACTTTAAAATCCCTACTTCGTAGCACAACAGGGGTTTCAACAACTGACATATTTAGCCCTGCAAACCAAGAAAAACTTTGTGATACTCTTTTATTTAATAGTAGACCAAATATTGGAAAATATATAGATGGGACGGTTCCAGGAACTAAACAAGAATTATCTAAGGCGGTTCAATCCCTAGCACAAGAATGGGCAAGTATGCCGGCTACAATCAAAGATAATTCAGGTAATACAAATGTAGGTAATGTTACTACAGGAGCTGGTAACACTGGATATTATCAAGGAACTGTAAATAGATCTACAACATCTGAAACTGTAGGGGATATTGTAAAAGCATTAGTTGCAACAAGAAGATTATATTTAGCTGGTCAATCTAATCAAGAACCATCATTTGTACCTTCATATGTATAATATATAATGTACTATCCAAAATCACAAATATCGACCAATTTATATACTCCTGGGAATGAACTAGAAAATGCATTCACAGGAGAAAATTATATAGGATATTACTTTAAAACATCTAATGGGAGTTATCAAAGTGGAAAAACCCCACAATCCCCAGGATCTACAGAATTAATATTACAAAAAACTCCAAAGGGTTATGAATCCCCTAACCTTATTAAGGATAATCAATTATTAGCCCAATCTCAAAATTCAACTTTAAACACAAGTATAGAAACTAAACCTGAATATATATATGGCCCCTATTTTGAAATAAGTAGTATAGATTATTTTTCTTTAAATATTACCGCACCCGTAAATAGTGTAATTTACCCAACAGAAAAAGATTACAATAATAATAGATTTCAAAGGTATTTTTTAAAAAAAATTAATAACCCTATATTTAAAGAAGTAAACAAACAAACATATGAATTATATGCTAAAAAAGATCAAACAGTACAATATGATTTGTATTACCCTTTTAAATTTTTATGGACTATAGCAGGAAAAAGTAAAAATGAGGTAGCAAATATTAATTATAGTATTTTAAAATTAACTGAAAAAAGAACTAAAATATCTGGTTTATTAACTTATTTTAAAAATAAACTAACAGAATATTATAAAATAGTAGGAATACAAGAAAATTTAGAAACTGATGGAACTGAATATTTAATTTCTTCTACTAATCTTCCTTATAAAGGAAAATATCACATCCATCCTACCAAGGGAGCAATGGTAGGAGCAACTCATACTCCTAAATCCCACTATTCCCTAGATTTTATTAAATCTAATATAACAGGATCAAATATAACAGGATCAAATATAACAGAATCTATAAATACCCCATCTCCAACAACAATTAGAGGATCATTTGGAGGGTATTAATTAATTTCTTATATTGACCAAAAATGGTTATATGTATTGGCTTGTAGAAAACGAGGAACAGTTAAATGTTTTAATAAATAGTGGTTATAAAAAAGCGTTCATTGAGGTAATACCTTACAATGATACTATACACCCCGTACTAAATCACATAAGTTTAGTGTATATTAGACCGATTGAAGCGAGTAAAGGCTTTATGGTATGTGTTACGCATAGTGAGTCATTAAATGCTTTAAACACGCGTGTAAACAAACTAATAGATAAATTTGAAACATTATATTGTCGTGATAAAAAGGAAATATTACATTATTTTCCAAACAAAACTCTTTATGACATTAATCAACCACCTACTACGTATATACGACCTACAACATCAACACACGATTTATATTACCGTAAACACAAGGATAACCATGAGTTAAACCTAATTATACCCATTGTTAAACACTATGAGTTGTGTGAAAACATTTTTGAAGATCTAAAAACGAATATTAACATAAAAAAAACAAAATATGATGAATTCTTTAACAGTAGAGTATCCGTGGTATTCAACGCAATCGAAAGAAGTGGCATACGTATACACAATGAAACCTTCAGTGAATACTTCCACGAGGTTGACGGTGAATACATCAACACTCAGTTCAACTTAAAAACAACAACAACAAGACCATCAAATAAATTTAAAAATGTAAATTATGCAGCACTTAATAAAGAAAATGGATGTAGAAAAAGTTTTATACCACGTAATAACAAATTTGTGGAAATTGACATCAGTGCTTATCATCCTAGTTTGGCTGCTCGTCTCGTTGATTATACTTTTCCCACTAGCGATATTCACTCTCATTTTGCATCTTTATATGGGGTGGATTATAAAAAATCAAAAGAACTTACCTTCAAACAACTTTATGGAGGGGTATTTAAAAATTATAAGCACCTGGAATTCTTTAAAAGGATTGAAAAATATATTATAAAATCCTGGGATAAGTTTAATAATGAAGGGTATATAGAATGTCCAATATCAAATTTTGTATATACAAAGGAAAATTTGGGGGAAATGAACCCTCAAAAGTTATTTAATTATGTACTACAAAATATGGAAACTTCACAAAATGTTTTGGTTTTATGGGATATGTTTCGTATATTACGGGGATGTAAGACAAAACTAGTTTTATATACTTATGATTCATTTTTATTTGACTGGGATGAGGAAGAGACAGAATTACTGGATGAAATTAGAGATATTTTCACGAAATA
>Ga0209634_1000502_pt1 | contig 30325 bp, 55 predicted proteins | sample LinPmetageLP40_FD_184043 | JGI IMG/M metagenome (GOLD analysis project Ga0209634, IMG submission 184043) | Marine viral communities from the Pacific Ocean - LP-40 (SPAdes) (version 2) | ecosystem: Environmental > Aquatic > Marine > Oceanic | place: Pacific Ocean | collected 2010-08-26 | reverse complement strand
AATTTTATTAATTGAATTATTTCTTCAAATGAAAATAGAAAGAGAGTAACGAATGAAATATAAATACGATCACATTATTAAGATATTAAAAGAAAGATATAATTGGACAAAGATACCTCTTATTGATTCAAAGACACAAGACGATAAATGGTGGGAAAAAATTCCTCACGGACCGAGTATGGGAGAATAGAATGCCACAACTTAAAAAAGAAAACCTAAGTGCAGAAGAAGAGAAAATATTAAAGGTTTGGACTAAATTAAGTCAAAAAGAAAAAGACAATTTATTTTTAGACATTGTTCAACGTGTAATTAGAATAGAAAAAAAGATAAGAAGTTACGCAGAACTACGATATACTCCAGCTGCGAAAAAAGAATTAAGGGAATATATTGTTTGGTCAGTTAAACAAAGAGAAAAAGGTCGTGGTTAAAAAATCCGCAAAGGGAGCTCTAGGTGAGTTGACCGTGGCTATTGAATACATGAAAAAGGGATATTGGGTTGCCTTATCGGTTGACCCTCAATGTCCCTTTGATTTAGTTGTTGTTGATGACCAGGGGAGATGTCAGTTAATAGACTCTAAATGTAATTCTATTCGAACGACCGGGAAAAGAAAAGGAAGTCGGATTAATAGATTACTGAATAAGAAACAGAAAGAAATGGGAGTAAGATTAAAATATGTCGATTGCGATAAACAGTAAATTCATCTATCCAAAAACTATTCGAGAAGCTATCTTAGGTCATAGGCATTACGCTGTGGGTGAAGAAAAACTTCCGAGTGTTACAACAATACTAGGTGAGACGAAAGATAAAACTTTTTTAAAGGAATGGAAGAAGAGAGTAGGGGAACAAGAAGCAGAGAAAATTAAGAACTCTGCCTCCACTAGAGGTAGTGTAATGCATCATATTCTAGAAGAATATATCAAAGGTAATAAACATGTGGACTTGAGCTCTATCGGAAAAAGAGCAGGAGTTATGGCTGATATTATTATTAGAAAAGGTTTATCGAAGGTAGATTCTGTTTATGGTATTGAGGCTGTCATGCATTATCCCGGTCTTTACGCAGGTTCTGCTGATTTAGTGGGAATACACGAGGGCCAAGACGCTATTATGGATTTCAAACAAACAAACAAACCGAAGCGAGAAGAGTGGATCGAGGATTATTTTCTACAGTTAGCTGCTTACGCTATGGCTCATGACTATGTTTATGGTACTCAGATCAACAAAGGTGTTGTTATGATGTGTAGTGTTGATAGCTACTACCAAGAATTTATTGTAGAGGGTGAGAAATTAAGATATTATAAGCACGAATTTTTAAGGAGACTAGATAAATACCATGGAACTAAGTAAAACTGATATGATTAAAGAGATTAATCTATTAGCGCAAGGTTTATCAGAGCAAGATCTCAAGTCCTTAATGGCTATGACTGATCAAGAAGTCAAAACTATCTATACCAATGCTATGAGTAGTATGAAAAAAGCGGGTGGTGGTATGATAGACAAGGCCATTTTATATCCTCCCAGAAATTAATTGTTAAAATTTTTTTTAGTAGGGTGGATTTGCATAGGTCAAGGCGTTGAACAGAAGTGTGTACGCATGGCTTCAGAGGTTATTCACGATAGTTATGAAGATTGTAACCAATATTTCAGCGTGGTTCGTGGAGAAATGCTTGATTTAATTGACGTAAAGCTTCAATTTACGTGTGTCGAGGCCGGATTATTAGAAGAATACCTATAAGGAATATTAGACCCCCTATGTGTAAAAAAATATTTTTACTAGGGTAGGGTGCGGTAATGGTGGTAAATGGCTAGAATGGTTGATAAATAAGGTTAAAACAGTCAAAAAGGCTTACCAGAGTAGTGGTAAGCACTGGTAAATCTCAAACTCATTAGCCGTATGGCAATCTAATTTTTTATTTTTATATTTAAACTTGAAGGGGGTTTAATATTCCTTATAGTAAAAATATGGAAGATACTTGCCCTCTATGTAAGCTTGATATAGATGAATGTGAGTGCCTTGAAGGATAAAAAATGGATATAGTTAGAGTAGTTTGGTTAGATACTAATGAATGTAGTCTATCTACATGGCAAACTAAAGATGAGCTATTAGAAAGTAAACCTTGTCAAATATCTTCACTAGGATATTTAATTAAGAAAGATAATAATACAATAACAATATCAGCAGACAAAGATGATTTCGATCAAGATGATTTATTTGGTAGATCTCAAGTAATTCCTTTGGGTGTTGTTTTAAGAATAGAGCACTTAAATTTAAAGTAGACATATCTGTTGTGTTAATCTAACACTTTTTAATTTTTTAAATTCAAATAAACATTTGATTATGTTTAACTTAACTAATAAATCGAAAGAATATCTATTAAATATATTTAATACTAAGAAAGAACCAGACGGAATAAAAGAATTTTGTAAGGCTGAGTATGGTAGTGATTGGTTGTTTGCTTATACAAGCTTTAAAACAGACGGTCGTTTCCCTAACACAACAAGAAGAAATATCTAATCTGTAGCTTCTTCTAAAGGCTCTACTAGCTTGAGAGTTCTAGGTTTTTTAACTTTATCTTTCATATCTTCAAAGTCTCCGTCTTGAAGAAGTACTTTATTTTCTTCTATAATAGTTTGCATTCTTTGTTCTAGTTCTTTTTCTGTAAGATCTTCTAATTTACCATGCTTGATTATCTTTTGTTCTATATATAATCCAGCAGCTTTACCTCTTGCGACCTCTGCATTAACGGCAGCAGACCAAGATTTTGCTTCAATAGCTTCTTGCCTGATCCTTGCTAATTCTGTTATATGTTTCTCATAAGTAATCTCATATTTCTTTTGCATTTCAGATCTAAGGTTATTTATGTATCTAACAACCAATGGAAATTTATTTGCATTTCTTAGTTCTGATGCTCTTACATGGCATGAGCCCTCTGCATATCCTGCCTCATACGCACATTCTGTAGGTGACATGCGACCTTCATTAAATACTAATAACTCAGAAAATTTCTTTTGTTGTTCTGTTAATAATTTTGGTAATCCCATATGGGAAGTAATAACAAGTAAATTTTATTTTTTCAATACTTTTTTACGCCTGAACCTTGATGTATAATACTCAGGTCCATGATTGGGTAATAAATCTGGATGTGTTGTGCTTGAGACTTCTTGCTTGTTGCTTGAGACTTCTTGCTTGCTGCTTGAGGCTTGTGCCTTATAGGTTATAGATTCAATGCTCTCGTTATTTTCAAAAATTTCCAGGGTATATCGGGCCACATTAGCAGCCCGGAGCTCTTCTATTATTTTTTTATCTATCATTGACGCTTTCTAGATGTTCAACAAAACTTTTGACGCTTGCTATAACTTCTTTTGTGCTTAGTTTATTTTGTTCTTTGTATACTTCACGCCAATTTAAAGATTTTGAAAAGGCATTTATCATATAGTTTAAATCCATATCTAGGATTGGAATATTAACGCCTTTACTTGATGACCACCAATAATTTAAATCATCATCAGTCATATTTGAAGGTATAGCTCGTTTTGTTTTTATTTGCATAACCTCTAATAAATCTCTAACTGTTAATTGATCACGCTGTAATATATTGGCAACGTCTAATATATCTTGAATATCTATTTTTTTCTTTTTCATTTATTCCTCACTTTCTAAGACAAATCCAGAATAATCCGTTTTTGCTTTTCCTTTTGCTTTTAATCCGGCAATGATATTATTACCGTCTAAAAATCTTAAATCGCTCTCGTCTGCATTTATAACCTTAAACCCCTTAAAAGTTTTAGGTAGATTAGATCTAAAAACGGCAGCAATATTGCCACCAAGTTTTAAAACGTTCATAGCTTCGTCTTTATTATCCTCCGTTAGGCTGTAAGTTAGATGATAATTGGACGGCATTTGGCCATTCACATGTTTTAAAATTCTTTTATAAACCTTGGTATAATCGTAAAATTGTACGCTTGGAAATTCTTCAAATATTCCTGTAGTTTCCCAAAATATATCTGAAGTTCCGTTCAATCTTACGCAAGGGATTAATTTTTTATTCTCAGCTTTAATTAAAAAAGCTTTTATTTCTTTTCTAAGTTGAATTAAAAAGCTTTCTCTCTCTTGAATATACCACCTGGTTTTGTTTATTCGACCTTGCTGTACGTTATTAAATGCGCCATGCCCTGCACTATATAAACAAGATTTTAAGCATCCTGGACTTGCTTGAGAACAGACATTAAATCCAGATTGTGAACCAGACGCACCGTAAAAAATGGCTGTCATATATCCAAAATTTTGGCCTTTTACAGTCTTAGCATTATTATCAATATTCAAAATTTTCTTTGATTTTTTAAACTCTAAATACATCTAAAACGCCTCAAGTTTAAATTCGATAGGATGATAAAAACTCGGTCTATCTTCATATTTATTTTTAATTTTTGCAGTTTGGTTTTCTAAGTCGGCTACCTTTTGCGCTTCTTCGATTGAACTATAGATTTCATTCTCAATATAATGGCTCATCCATATATAATCATCACTTGTTTTTGATTTAGTTGTTTTTACTATTTTATATAATACTTTCATTTTTACTTTCTCGCTTTCTGTCTATTTTATATCACATAATCCCATAATAGACAAATAAATATTAATAGATTATACATATAATTCCATGGTGAATTTACTTTGAAATCTGAATCTAAATTATGGCAAGAATTGAAAAGAAAAACGCCTTTAATATCCTGGACTAGATTAGAAAGTTGGGCGTCTTTGGGTGTTCCTGATCTTCTTGGTTATACTGACAATAAAGGTTTTTTTACTGTAGAATTAAAAGTAATAGCTAGTAACAAAATTAGGTTTTCACCTCATCAAATATCGTTCCATATTAAACACTTTAAAAATTCCTACATCATAGCCAAGGCCCTCGATCCTTTGAGCTATAAACTTTATCCAGGGTCCTCGGTCCTTGCTCTATCACAAGGTGAACCGGTTCGGGCACTAGCTGACAATTGGCCAAAAATTCAAGAAAAACTTATCCACAGTTAATTTTATATTATCCCATTTTATACTTTACTTTCCCATAATATATGTTATAATAGTAAGGGTTGGGAGGGAGGGCTAAAAGATTCCCGGTGCTTGCGCCTTCTGGGCCCACCCGCCCCCACCACCCCCGGTTCCCCTGGTTCGTGCAGCTTGCTGCTTGTGGCTTGTGGATTGTTTTTTATTTTTTTTTCAGCCTTGAGCTCTGATAGCTCGTGGCCTATGTCTTAGCAATAAATTCCCGGACCGGGATTTATTATTTTTTTTAACCCAGATTTGGGCTTGTTGATCTGAAATCCAGAATAAAGCAAGCGCCCTAACGGGCGCTTGCTTTTTATTCTTATTCAATCTCCGTGATCCTGTATGCGTTTTCTTTGGGGTCCTCATCCTTATAAGATACCCTCTCGACCCACCTTGTGGCTTCTTCCATGCTTTCAAATTCCATAATCTGAGTAACAAAAGAAGGTTTTGCTTTATAAGTAATTTGAAATTTCTTAGGTTTATCTTTTATGTAAAGCACAAAAGAGTCCACCTTGTCTTTATCAGCATTGTGATAGTAAGAACCGTTTGACCTCCCATATTTTACAGTCTTATACAGTTTTCTATTAAGATACTTTCTCGCTAACTTAATAAATAAATTACCCTCTTCATCGTTTGGAATACCATAGAATTGATATTCCCCACCACCGTTAGGATTTTTCATAATCCTCTCTTGGAATTCATTAACCAATTTTAGTTCAGTCATTTGCTTTCTCTCTTTCTATATAAGCGTTATATAATTTAGGATTATTCTTTTTAATACTTGATATGGTAGCATAATCCTTTTCTTTTAGTCCGTTGAAGATGTGAGCAATCACATCTATTGTCCAACCGTCCCCAAGTATACACGCAATTTGATTATCTGTTAATCCTTTTGTGTATCCTCTTGGAACTGTTTGGCAATCTTCTCTTTCTTGTGGTGTTAAATATCTAACACCTTCATAAATAGATAAATCAATATTACTATTTTTAATATGCTGATCTATTTGTTTTGCACTCATGTTTTTAAAATGAAAATTATAATGATTAACACAATTATAATAATGTCTCTCAGTTTTAAAAATCAAAGTTGTAAACCCTGTTGAATAATATCTATGAAACATTTTAATAGGTGTTGATAGTGGACGACTATCACTTTCAAGTAAACATCTTGCACAAGGTCTATCCGTCCAACCATTTTCTAAAATGTCATTTAAACGATTTGAATTTCTTTGTAACCAATAACCATTTTGAGTTCTTTTTGTGTAACCATTTTCTAAAAACAATGAAGGTTTATTGTTAGGGATATTAGTCCAATATAGTCTATGTCTTAACTGTGGAGCAAAAAGCATAGAATTAATTATAATAGGTTCGCACCCTAATTCTTTAGAAATAATATCTTGATGATCTTTTTTCATTCTTACATTTTCTAATAAGAAATATTTTGGTTTCACTTCATTCTTTAATCTTAACCACTCATAGAATAAACCACTCTTGGAACCTTCAACACCTAATCTATTTTTATTGGCACCACTAAAATCTTGGCAAGGTGAACCACCTATAAACAAATCTATCGTAGGGAGATCACTACCTTTAATGGTAGTGATATCACCTAATCTATTTTTTTGATCTTGAGGATAATTATTATTTGCGACCTTGATTGCATAATCTTTGATCTCGGAACTATAATAATTATCCACGGTCAGCCCTACCTTATCTAATGCAATACGACCACAAGACATTCCGTCAAATGCTGAAAATACATTCATGTTATTTACCTCCAAAAAGTTCGTTGATAATAGTACAAACGAAAAGCAATGCGACCACCGAAGTGATCACAATGCAAATTGTGTTTAAGTCTTCCATTATAAACTCACTTCTTTTTGTGTGAATGTATAACCAACTTCTTTTAATTTTTGGATTGCAAATTGGCTAAATGTTTTTTGATTGGTAATTTGACAAAGTTTGATTGCTTTATCACAAACAGGATAGATAAGATCATTACCATATACTGTTTTAAGTTCTATTGTTAAGTTCATTTGTTTTTTCTCCATAATTAATAATTAAATCTATCACAATTTATGGGATAAATAATCAAAAAAGATGCATTATTTTAGTTTAGCAATCTATCACGCTTTATGCTCCGATGTATCTGTATGGGCTTTATAATGGGTTTTTATGGGATAATATATTATAGATAGAAATCCTGGAAATCTGGGCACCTACTGCATCTTGTACCTACTGCATCTTGTGTTGCATTTTTGCAACACCTACTAGATATAGTGGCTTGAGACCTCTGGGCCCACCCACCCCCACCACCGCCTTCTGCTTCTCGCCCCGCTGGGGCGAGATCGGATAGAGGTACCAAACCATGTTTCAAACTACATTTGTTTATTGGCACCCCCACCCCCCTTTTTGTATATGTAGGGATCCTAATGTACTTGTATATAGTCGGATTTGAAGATAACATCACCTGAAATACTTATTGAAAAAATTTTTATAAAATTTTTTTCGTTTTTAAATGTTAAAAGATATAGATCTAAGAAAGCTACCTATTGATGCCAAGAAAGACTTCATGAAGTATGCAATAAGATTGGAAGAGAAGAAAAAAGAAAAAGCTGTCTCTACTGATTTTATGTCTTTCGTAAAATATGTTTGGCCTGATTTCATAGAGGGGTCCCACCACAAAATCATGGCTGATAAGTTTAATCAAGTGGCCGCGGGCAAGATAAAAAGATTGATTATCAATATGGCACCTCGACATACAAAATCAGAATTTGCATCGTTCCTGCTCCCCGCTTGGATGATCGGTAGAAACCCTAAGTTAAAAATAATCCAAGCAACTTTTAATTCAGAGCTCGCTGTTCGCTTTGGTCGTAAAGCAAAACATTTAATTGATACAGACGAGTATAGAAAAATTTTTCCCACAAAATTACAAGAAGATTCTAAAGCTGCAGGTCGTTGGGAAACGAATCAAGGGGGTGAATATTTTGCGACAGGTGTGGGTGGTGCTGTGACAGGTCGTGGTGCGGATCTATTTATTATTGATGACCCTCACTCGGAGCAAGATGCGATGAACATGAATTCCTTTGAGAGAACTTGGGAATGGTATACTTCTGGTCCTCGTCAGCGTTTACAACCTGGTGGTAGAATTATTTTGGTGATGACGAGATGGAACACAAAAGATTTAACAGGAATGCTGCTCAAAGCTCAAAGTGATCCTAAAGCAGATCAATGGGAGATTATAGAATTTCCAGCAATCCTACCAAGCAATAAACCTGTATGGCCAGAGTATTGGAAGTTGGATGAATTACAAACGGTCAAAGCTTCGCTGTCCGTGAGCAAATGGAATGCTCAGTATCAACAAAATCCCACGGCAGAAGAGGGGTCTATCATTAAACGAGAATGGTGGAGGGTGTATGAAGGCGAAGAACTTCCTGCTCTACATCATGTGATACAAAGTTATGACACAGCTTTTATGAAGAAACAAACAGCAGACTATTCAGCTATTACAACGTGGGGAGTCTTTTATCCGACCGAGGACAGCGGACCAAACTTGATTTTGTTAGATTGTGTGAAAGATAGATTTGAGTTCCCGGAACTCAGAAGAGTGGCTAAAGATCAATATGATTATTGGAAACCTGAAACGGTGATCGTGGAAGCTAAGGCATCAGGACTGCCTTTGACATATGAATTACGAAAAATGGGAATACCGGTTTTAAACTTTACACCTAGTAAAGGAAATGATAAACATACAAGGGTGAATTCTGTAGCTCCTATCTTTGAAGCAGGACAAGTGTGGGCACCAGATAAAAAATTTGCAGATGAAGTTATAGAGGAATGTGCTTCGTTTCCTTATGGCGACCATGACGATTTAGTAGACAGCACAACTCAAGCTGTCATGAGATTTAGACAGGGAGGATTTATTGAACACCCAGACGACCAAGAAGATGAACCCTTACCTCACCAACAAAGGACGTATTACTAATGGCTGAAATAGATAAAGCATTACCAAATGAAAATTTAAATCTTGAGGAAGAAGATCAAGAAGTTTTTGTAGAAGAAACAAAAAAAGATACAGGTCCTGTTGACATCACAGAAATGGAAGATGGTGGAGCAGAAATTAATTTTGATCCGAATGCCACAGAACCCATGGATGCCGGAGAACACTTTTCTAATTTAGCAGAAGTTTTACCTGATGCAATTTTAGATCCAATTGGGTCGGAACTTTCTTCTAAGTTTGAAGATTACAAATCATCAAGATCGGAGTGGGAAAAAGCTTACACCGATGGTTTAGATTTATTAGGATTTAAATATGAAAACAAAAGTGAACCGTTTCGTGGTGCAAGTGGAGCGACTCATCCTGTTTTAGCAGAGGCCGTAACACAATTTCAATCACTTGCTTATAAAGAATTACTACCGTCAAATGGACCTGTGAGAACACAGGTTGTCGGTAAAGATGACATGGCAAGAAAAGATCAAGCGGAACGTGTGAAAGAATTTATGAACTATCAGATCATGCATGTCATGAAAGAGTATGAAGCAGACTTTGATCAAATGTTATTTTACTTACCTCTTGCAGGATCTACTTTTAAAAAAGTTTACTATGATCAATTATTAAATAGAGCTGTATCAAAATTTATTCCTGCAGATGATTTAGTCGTACCTTACTCAGCAACAAGTTTAGACGAAGCAGACACAGTTATTCATGTTGTAAAGATTTCAGAGAATGATTTACGCAAGCAGCAAGTCAATGGTTTTTATAGAGATATAGAACTTTCAACAGGTTATGATGGAGGAAGTTCAGACTTAAAAAGTAAAGAAAGAGAACTCGAAGGAGTTAAAGCAAGTGGTCAAAATGAGGACATGTATACTCTTTTAGAGTGTCATGTAAACCTAGACCTAGAAGGTTTTGAAGATATGAATCCTCAAAGTGAGGAACCTACAGGAATTAAGTTACCTTACATCGTCACAATCGAAGAAGGTACAAATGAAGTTTTATCTATTAGAAGAAATTTTGCACAAGGAGATGTTTTAAAAAAGAAAGTTGATTACTTTGTGCATTTTAAATTTTTACCGGGTTTAGGTTTTTATGGCTTTGGTTTAATTCATATGATCGGTGGATTGTCTCGAACTGCTACAGCAGCACTAAGACAATTACTAGACGCTGGAACTTTATCGAACTTACCTGCAGGATTTAAGATGCGTGGTATTCGAGTGAGAGATGATGCACAGCCACTACAACCTGGTGAGTTTAGAGATGTTGATGCGCCTGGAGGAAACTTAAGAGATTCTTTTATGCCATTACCCTTTAAAGAACCTTCACAAACTTTACTTACTTTAATGAGTACAGTCGTAGCTGCTGGTCAACGTTTCGCTAGCATTGCAGACACGCAAGTGGGTGACGGTAATCAAGGCGCTGCCGTAGGAACGACAGTAGCATTATTAGAACGTGGATCTCGTGTGATGTCAGCTATTCATAAGAGACTCTATTCAAGTTTAAAACAAGAATTCAGTTTATTATCTAAAGTCTTTAGTTTGTATCTTCCTCCTGAATACCCTTACGATGTTGTCGGTGGACAACGCAACATCAAACAAACAGACTTTGATGATAGAGTAGACATCTTGCCAATTGCGGATCCGAATATTTTCTCCCAAACGCAGCGTATATCTATAGCTCAAACGGAACTGCAAATGGCAATGTCTAATCCTAAACTACACAATCTTTATCAAGCGTATCACAACATGTATTCTGCTTTAGGTATTAAAGATATAAATGCTATACTACCACCCCCTGTAAAACCTACACCAATGGATCCGAGTATGGAACATATACAGGCTATGAGTCAAAAAAGTTTTCAAGCTTTTCCAAAACAAGACCATAGATCTCACATTGACGCTCACTTAAACTTTATGGCAACAAATATGGTCAAAAATAATCCGTTAATTTCTTCTTTAGTGTTTAAAAACGTTCTCGAACATATAAGTTTGATGGCACAAGAACAAATTCAGATAGAATTTGCAGAAGATTTAATGAAATTACAACAAATGCAGATGCAAATGCAACAAAACCCACAAATGGCACAACAAATGGCGCAAAATCCTGAATTACAACGTATACAAGTAACTATTGAAGCTAGAAAAGCAGTATTAATTGCAGATATGACTAAAGATTTCATGCAAGAAGAAAAGAAAATTGCAGATGACATGAACAAAGACCCTCTTATCAAACTAAAAGCTAGAGAAGTAGATTTAAAAGCAAAAGAAGAAGCTAGAAAAGAAAAAGAAGGGGAAGAAAAATCTGAATTAGATAGATTAAGATTAATTTCTAATAGACAACTTGCCGAAGATAAGTTAGAACAGAGTGATGAACATCAAAAACTTCGAGCAGGTGTTAGTTTGGCAAAATCAGGTATTCAAAAAATGACAATGGTAGATGTAGATGGGCAGTAAAGCTAAAACATCACAGCAACAAGGTAAAAAAGGGATCTTTGGAATGGGTCCTGGTCAGTCTATGGCCATGGCAGGTAATACTGGATTAGCTACCATGGAACAAAAACAAGCAGAACAAATACAACAAGGATTAAAAAACTTAGGGCAACCTTCAAGTTTTAAATCGATTGGACAAAATGTTGATGAAGTTGGTTCTAAGTATCGAAGACCAGCAGATGTAGATTCCTACGCAAGTAAAATGCAACTATTAAACCAAGCTTTAGATGCAGGAGCTAAAACTTTTACAGGACCTGATGGTATACAAAGAGTTAATTTTAATAACACCGGAATTAAAAATGATCTAGGTCAAACTATTTTATCAACACAAATTCCTAATTTAAACGCAATGGCTCCAACTCTAAGACAACTTGGTGGTGATATGTCAAGAGCCTTCACAGGTTATAATAGTTTGCAATACACAGATCCTAATAAATTAGGTATTAATAAAATGGAAATGGTTAAAACTGAAGGATTAGCTGATGTTTTAGCAAAAGCAGCAATACCAGGTTCAATGGCGTTTAACATATTAAAAGATTTATATGCAAAAGGAAGAAATTTATTTCTTCCAGAGGAAGAAGAAGCAAAAGTAGATATTTTTTCTAGTGGTGCCGATGCAACAGGTGGAACTTTTGTACCTCCGACTTTTTCAGAACAAGATTTAAGAGCATTACCTATTGATGAACAATCAACTACTCCTGTTAGTATGACTTCAGAAGATTTTCAAGAAATGTATCCTTTTTTATTTAATCAAGAAGATGATTTAAGTGGAGAAGATATGCTATATATGACAGATTATTTATCTAAGAGAGGAGTTCTTCCTTTTGCTTATGGTGGAACAGTAGCACCTAAAAGCGGTCCAATGTCAGCAGGTATTGGAACCTTGTATAATACAAGATAGTTGCTATAATCCTCCACACAAAAGGAGCTTAACATGATGTGGAAAGATAAAATATTATCTAAGTGGACAAACTTAAATAAAAAAGGCAAAGTTATTGTTTTAGCTGTTGCCGTTGTTGTTCTATATATAGTAATAAAAGGAATTTAAAAATGTTTAATCTACTAGTCGGACCTCTCACTTCAATTATAGGCGATACAGTAAAAGGTTTTGTTGCAACTAAAAAAGCAAAATCAGAATTAAAACTTACTGAGATTCAAGCACAGAAGAGTTTGAAAGAACAGCAAATCGCTGGGAAAGTGGCGTGGGAGGCTTCGGCTGTAGACCAAATGAAGGGGAGCTGGAAAGACGAATTTGTTTTACTAGCCCTAATGATTCCTGCAATTTGTAGCTTCTTGCCTTTCATGCAACCACACATAGAACGTGGGTTTGAAATTCTCTCAACTTTACCGGAGTATTATACCCATTTATTATATTTAGCCTGCTCCGTTTCTCTGGGGGTTAGGGCGGTACCAGGTATCAAAGGAATGATTAGTAAAAAGAAATGAAACCACAAGCAAAGAAAAAAATTAAAAAAGTAATTAAAGGTTTAGGCAAAGCAGTAAAAGCACACACAAAACAAGCAAAAACATTACAAAGCGTAATAACAAAAAAGAAAGGCAAAAAATAATGACAATACTAGAAAACGAACTACCTGATAATCTATTAGGCAGCACATCAACTATAAAATTCACTTTAGATGACACAGGATATGTAAAAATTGAAAAAGACTTTACTACAGGTGGATGGGATGTGGATGTTACAGGAACAATCACTGATCCAGACGGAACAACTTGGCAAATGGAAGTAAAAACTTCTGCAGGTTCTGATCACAACAAATCAGGGGTAGCGACAGGACAATCAGAAGAATTCACACTTAAAACTAACTTTGATAAAACAACCGTAACTTTAAAACTTTGGGCTGAAAACGGTACTGCCTCTGCAGGAGCTGTTGGGCACATAAGTTTAAAATATTAATGAAAAAACAAGTAAAAAAAGTAATTAAAGGTTTGAAGAAAGCATCTAAGACACATGCTAAACAAGCAAGAACATTACAAAAAGTGATAGGTAAAAACAATGGCAATAAATAGAGGATCATTAAAAATGACTACAAAACTTAAAAACGGTAAGAAAAGAAAAATGTATAAAGCAGGTGGAGATACAGGTTTAAAAACTGTAGACAAGAAAAAAAATCCTGGTCTTGGTAAGCTACCAACTGCAGTTAGAAACAAAATGGGTTTTATGAAAAAAGGTGGTAAAGTTAAAAAATGACCGAAGTAGTTAAGTGTGAAAAGTGTGGTCATCTTTGTCATTGTGGTATGACTTGTATGGATTGTGGTTGTATGACTTGTCCTTGTAAGGAGAACGACAATGGCTAAACTTTGTGCAAAAGGAAAAGCTGCTGCTAAAAGAAAATTTAAAGTTTACCCTAGTGCATATGCGAACATGTATGCTAGCGGAGTTTGTTCAGGAAAAATTACACCGGGTGGAAAGAAAAATAAAAAAGCTGAAGGTGGTATGATTGGTAGTGGTAATGAAGTATCTCAATCAAGAAAACAAGTTTCACGTTTAAGAAAAGAAAATGGTGGAAGAATTGTTGCCGCAGGATGTGGAGCTGTTAATTCAAATAAAAGAAAAGAAACAAAAATCATTAGTGCTTAATGGCTGAAAAAGGATTAAGATCTTGGGTAAAAGAAAATTGGGTAGATATAGCCAATAAAAAATCTGATGGGTCTTATCCTAAATGTGGTCGAAGTGGTGGAGAGAAAAGAAAAAATTATCCTAAGTGTGTTCCTATAGCTAAAGCTAGAGGTATGTCCAAAGGTCAAAAAACAAGTGCTGTTAAAAGAAAACAACAAGCCTCAAACGCAGGTCCTAAACCTTCTAATGTTTCTACTTTTGCTAAGAAAAGAAAAAGTATGTCAATGGGTGGATTGGTGTGAGAAAACCAGACAAACAACCACCTAAAACTAAAAAATATTTTAGATCTACAAAGAGTGGTGCTGGTATGACTAAAGCAGGTGTTGCTAGATATAGATCAGAAAACCCCGGTTCAAAATTAAAAACAGCCGTTACAGGTAAAGTTAAAAAAGGAAGTAAAGCCTCTAAAAGAAGAAAATCTTTCTGTGCAAGAAGTGCAGGACAAATGAAAAAATTTCCTAAAGCTGCAAAAGATCCTAACTCTAGATTAAGACAAGCTAGAAGAAGATGGAGGTGTTAGATGCCAAGTTTATCAGAAAAAACTGAAATAGGTTTACCCTTAAAAAATTTACTAGGTTTGTTAGCTGTTACAGCAACAGCAGTTTGGGCATACTTTGGTATTATTGAAAGACTAAATAATATAGAAACTAGAGCTACTTTATTTGAAGCTGATCTCGTTAAGAACGCAGATCAAACTCCCATAGATCAAGAACAGTTCATGCTATTAGAATTTGTGTCAGAACAAGTAGAAGGTATGTCAGAAGACTTAGAAAATATGGCACACAACAAAGTTAATATCATGAGATTACAAACTGATATGGAAAAAGCATTAGAAGACATAGAAGAATTAAAAGATAAAGTAAGGGCAAACGGATATGATAACTAAAGTAATTATAGCATTATTATTGTTTTCACAAGGCACTATGATTGAACACACTATAACAGATGGTATTAAAGATTGCCTTGAAAAGAAGAGAATAATGAAAAGAAATATGGCAGACACAATACAAATATCTTGTGCTAGAGTAGAAGCACAAATAGAAACTATAGAGGGTGTAGAATTTATTAGATCTATGGGTAAGGTAGAACAGTGAGAGATTTTAATGTGGCTTGAAATTTGGTTTTATAAATTAATACTATTAATAGAAAAATTAATGAAAACAAACTTTCTATTATTTATACTTCTTATTTTTATTACAACTGTAGCAATAGTAACTGATACAAGAGCTAACACCAATACGGTGTCCTCAACAGTTTTAAATAATGCGCCTGCAACTGCGAATGCACCGACTGTCCTTAACTCAAATTCTGATATTTGCAAAATTGGAATTGGGGGAAGTGTGCAGAATAATATTCTAGGTGTCGCTACAGGTTACGTCATCACAGATGAATTTTGTGAGCGTGTCCGCACAAGTCGTGCATTATATTCCTATGGAATGAAAGTGGCAGCAGTGAGTTTGTTGTGTCAGGACCATCGTGTCTGGACGAGTATGAAAAATGCCGGGACCCCCTGCCCTGTAAACGGACTCATTGGGGCTGAGGCAGCATCATACTGGGAAGAATTCCCTGAAAAAATTCCAGAAGGGTCTCCTTATAGAGATGATTATTTACAAGTAAAAAAAGAAGAAACAAAGGAGTTTAGTGATGCTAACCAGATTGCTCTTTTTAAAGCTATGTTTATTCTTACTACTGGTCTCCTCTTATTCTAGAGCAGACTGTCTACCTGATACTGAAGGACTCTGTACTCCTGGTGTAACCACCACGGAAGATACACAAATTGACATTACTGAAGAAGATTTCGGTACAGAAATTGTTACAACAACCACAACTACTATCACTAATACGGAAGTAACTGTCACTAATCAAAACTCCGATAATATACTTGATGGCTCAAACGGATATGTAGGCACAAGTAAAGAAGGAGACATGGATATTGATTGGGGTGGCCAAGGTCCTGCTAGCATGCCTACTAGCAATGCTTGTTATGGATTAGGCACAGATAAATGTGCTGCAATAACAGGTAGTGGTGACTCAACCTCTACTATGGGAGTCGCGGGTATGGGCACCACGTTTATACAAACAGTTGATTTCTCGGAATTGAATATTAGTAATGGTGGCGAAGTTAAATACTCAATAGAGGTGGATAAGCAGGATGATCAAGATCGAATATACATGCACGTTACAGGACTTAACGGAACTAGTCAGGTCTTTTCAGGCACTGACATCTTGTCTGAGTCTGGAGTATCAACAGGCTATCAATCTTATAACGGGTCTTTCGATTTCAGTGGTGTACTAAACAAAGTTACTATTGAGATAGGTGGTAGAGATATCAATCTAGCAGTGGGCCCTGTCTTTGATGATGTGAGTGTGGATGTATTTTATAATGTAATTAACACAATCATTACCCAACAAATAACTACAGTAGAAGAAATTTATTATCTTAATCTTTTAGATACAGAAATTAACTTTGCAGAAGAAGTTTTTGAATTTAACGACATAGCTACCAACGATATTGGTGAGATAGAGTTCATGCCTTTTGAATCTGAGTATGAAGAAGTAACTTACGAAACTGTTGAAATAGAAATGGCAGAATTAGAATTAGAATATGAATATGTAGAAATTTCTTATGATGTCACCTTTGATACTCCTCCACCAATGGAACTATTACCTGCACCTGATATGAATATGGACTTTGAAATGCCTGTTAATATAGAAACAGTTTCTCTAGAGATTGAAATGGAAATGGATCTACCTCCACCAGATATGATAGCTTCAGTAGAAGACCTTCCGCCTCCAATGGAAATAGAGCCTGAAGTTGAAATTGAAACAGAGGTAGAAGAAGTAAAACCACAACTAGAAGAAATCAAAGAAGAGCCTGAAATAATTGAAACTGAACCTGAAGAAACTATAGAAGAACCTCAAGAAGAAATAAAAGAAGAGGTAGAAGAAATTGAAGAGACAAAAGAAGTAGAGGAAGAAGCACCTGAAGAAATTGAAGAGGTAGAAGAAGAAACCAAAGAAGAGCCTAAAAAAGAAGAAAAAAAGGAAGAGCCAAAGAAGGAACCTAAAAAAGAACCTTCAGCTAAAGAAAAAGCAGCAAGTAAAATAGTTAAAAAGATTGATGATAAAGCTAGGTATGATGATGCTGCTCAAACTAAAACTTTAATAGTTATGCAAATATTAGGTAACACTAAATCTTTTTTTGATACACAAAAATTAATGCCTGATTTAGAATCATTCTTTACTAATGAAACCATACCTGATAACGTAATACCTAATAATAATATCGGACAATATTTAATGTTTGGAGGAAGCGACAGTCTCATGGATCAAATGATAGACAGTCAATATAAATAATATGGAAGCTGAATTTGGTGGAGTTAAATTTAAAGGAGGGAAGATCTTTGGATTACTTGTTGCACTGTCAACACTAATTGGAGGATTATATGGAGCCTTTGTTGTGTATAAAGATTACACTGATTTTAAGGAAGTCGTGTCAGCTTATGTAGCTCCAGATTTATCTGGTTTTGATAAAAAATTAGCAGTGACAGAAGAAAGAATGAATAAAGAAATTGCTGTTTTACAAACTGAAGTAGATATGATTATGCAAGAGATGCAAATGTTACTGTCAGAAATTTCTTTAATATCTGATGTAGCTAATGAATTAAAAAATGATTTACGTCAAGATTTAAGAAGAGTTGAAAAAATTATTGAGGATGTAGAACAGAATCAAAAACAAGACTCTCGTGAAAACTCAGCAGATATTAAGTTTGCTATAAAAGACATTAAAGAAGATATGGCAGAACTAGAAGAAAAAATTACTGATGTAATACAAAAAACTTTAGCTAATCCTTTAGCTGGAATGAAATAATGAAACAAACAGGTAATGAATATTTTACACCATCACCTAAAAGAACTAGTATAGGTCGTAGTAAAAACACAAGACCAAAAAATAAACACAAAAGGAGAAGTTGGAAGAAATATAATAGACAAGGTTAATTAAAGGAGAAATAAAAATGGAAGACATTGTAGTTATTAATAAAATACAAAGATATATTAAAGATAAAATAGAACGTTGTTCAGAAACTTTGTTATCAGGTGGTGTTGACAGTATGGATAAATATCAATACATTGTAGGAGAAGTTAGATCGTTACAAGACATACAACAGGAAATCTCTAACCTGCTAGATAATAAGGAGCAAAATGATGGCTGAAGTGAAATTAGCACTACAAGAAAAATACGAAAAAGAAAAAAAAGAAGAGAAAAAAGAAATACAAAATAAAACTCTCGATGCACAGAATATAACTGAATCTGAAATAGATAAACTACCTCAACCTACTGGTTGGAGATTATTAGTATTACCTTTTGTAATGCCTGAAAAATCTAAAGGTGGAATTATTATTGCTCAAGAATCTTTAGATCGAGCAAGAATTGCTGTTCAGGCAGGTTATGTATTAAGAGTTGGTCCACTAGCTTATCAAGATAAAGAAAAATTTAATACCGGTCCTTGGTGTAAAGAAAAGGAATGGGTTATCTTCGCTAGATATGCAGGATCAAGATTACAAATTGAAGGTGGAGAGATTAGAATATTAAACGATGATGAAGTGTTGGCGACAGTAAAAGATCCCGAACACGTTCTTCACGCTATATAACATAGGAGATAGCTATGCCAGAAGAAGCATTAAAAGAAGAAAAACATAATTTAATTGACGTAGGTGAAGAAAAAGGTGCTGAAATCGATTTAGAAAATGTTCCAAAAGAAGAACCAAAAGAGGAAATTGTTGTAGAACAAGTTAGCTCTGAGGAATTTAAAAAAGAAGAAACAAAAGAAGAGCCTAAAAAAGAAGATGAATTAAAAGATTATAGTGAAAGCGTTAATAAACGTATTGCTAAACTCACTAAAAAAATGAGAGAAGCAGAACGTCAAAAAGAAGAAGCTATAAACTATGCTAAAACAGTTCTTGCTGAAAAAGATGCAAAGTATAAATCTGATTTAAATTCTTCTACACAAGGATATGTACAAGAATTTGAAAAAAGAGTTACATCAAATTTAGATGCAGCAAAGATTAAGTTAAAATCTGCAATAGATAATCAAGATGTAGAAGGTCAAGTATCTGCTCAACAAGAAATAGCTCAACTAACCTTAGATAATGCAAGATTAGTTCAAGCTAAAAAGGCTCAAGAAGTTCAAAATCAAAGGCCTACCAACTCTCAACAACCTGTTCAACAACCTGTTCAACAACCAGGTTATGCAAATCCAACAGCAATAAAAGAAGCTGCTCAAGAAATGGATCCTAAAGCAGAAGCATGGTCTTCAAAGAATAGTTGGTTTGGTAAAGATAATGCTATGACTTATACAGCATTTGATATACATAAAAAGTTAACTGAAGAAGAAGGTTACGACCCTACAAGTGATGAGTACTATCAAGAAGTGGATAAAAGAATTAGACTTGAATTCCCACATAAATTTGATAATGTCGATAACAAACCGACCGAAAAAGTAACTCAAACGGTCGCTTCAGCTAATCGTCCAGCTCAAACAGGACGCAAAAAAACTGTGAGACTCACACCTTCACAGGTAGCAATTGCTAAAAAATTAGGTGTGCCACTCGAAGAATATGCGAAACATTTAATCACGAAGGAGGCTTAAGCATATGGAAAATAAAAATGAAAACAATAAAATGAAAACTTCTCGTGTGAGCGAAACTAGGGTCAAACAAGAAAGACCTAAAGTTTGGACTCCTCCATCATCTCTAGATGCACCCCCTGCGCCTGATGGATACAGGCACCGTTGGATAAGAGCAGAATCTATGGGTTTCGATGATACTAAAAATGTCATGGGTAAACTTAGATCTGGTTGGGAACTAGTAAGAGCGGATGAATATCCTAACTCTGAATTTCCTAGTATCAAGGACGGAAAGAACTCCGGGGTAATTGGGGTTGGTGGCCTATTGTTGGCTAGGATACCTGAAGAGGTTGCAAAGTCTCGTGAAGACTACTTTAAACAGCAGACACAAGACAGAAACGATGCAATTGAAAACGATCTCATGAAGGAACAACACAATGCGATGCCTATCAATCAAGATAGACAGAGTCGTGTAACTTTTGGTGGTACTAAGAAAAGTTAATTTTTTAACAATTACTTATCCACTTGACATTAATAAATAGGAGACAATAACTATGGCAAACGCAAATAGTGCATTCGGACTAAAACCATATATGAAAAATGGTAGTGGTTCTAATAGTACAGGTGTTGGTGGATATTCTCATTACGAAATAAAGAACGATAATAGTACAGCTATTTTCAACGGTTCTGTTGTTATACCTTTATCAACTGGTTTTATCAGTTTGGTAGGTGCAGCAGACGGTGGTACAGTAGCTCCTCTTGGAGTCTTTATGGGTTGTGAGTATGTTTCATCTTCAACTGGTAAACCGGTTTTTTCAAATTTCTGGCCGGGATCAGGGGCTGATTCAGATCACCCAATTAAAGCATTCGTATCAGACGATCCAAATCAATTATTTTTGATCGCTTCAGATGCAACATTAACAAACGAAGCTACTGCAAGAGCAGGTGTATTTTTAAACGCTGACATGTCTAGCGGCACAAGTGGATCTACTGTAACAGGTAAATCTTCAGGTGCTTTAGCTGTAAGCACACTAGCAACTACAGCAGGATTAATGCTAAGATTTATGGGTTGGGCTGACGATGCAGCTAACGCAGATTTCGGAGCAGCAGGAATCCCATGTATAGTTAGATTTACAACACACTTTAATGCAGATAGCTTAGGAATAGCTGTTGGTACACCAGCAACTACAGGAGTATAGAACATGGCCATATCAAGACAACAATTAGCTAAAGAGCTAGAGCCAGGTTTGAATGCTTTATTCGGCTTGGAGTACAAGAACTACGAAAACCAACATGAAGAGATCTTTACAAAAGAAACTTCAGACAGAGCTTTTGAAGAAGAAGTAATGCTTTCAGGTTTTGCTAACGCAGCAGTAAAACAAGAAGGTACAGCAGTAGGATTTGACGATGCACAAGAGTCATATACTTCACGCTATACTCATGAAACAATCGCTCTTGCTTTCTCAATTACTGAAGAAGCAATTGAAGATAATTTGTATGACAGAATCTCAGCTAGATACACAAAAGCATTAGCACGTTCAATGGCTAATACTAAACAGGTAAAAGCAGCAAACGTATTAAACAATGCTTTCAACTCCTCTTTCAAAGGTGGAGATGGTAAAGAGCTTTGTGCTACTGATCACCCAACTGTATCTGGTGGTAACGTTGCTAATGAATTAGCAACTTCTGCTGATCTTTCAGAAACATCTTTAGAGCAAGCAATGATCGACATTGCAGCTTTCAAAGACGAGCGTGGATTAAAAATTGCAGCAAGAGGAGTAAAAATGATTATTCCTTCACAGCTACAGTTCACCGCTGAAAGACTTATGAAGTCTGCTAACAGAGTTGGCACAGCAGATAATGATTTAAATGCAATCGCATCAATGGGAATGATTCCACAAGGTTATGTGGTTAATAATTTCTTAACTGATACAGATGCTTTCTTCATTACAACTGACGTACCAAATGGTCTTAAGTACTTTGAAAGATCACCTATCAAAACTACAATGGAAGGTGACTTTGATACAGGAAACGTAAGATATAAAGCTAGAGAGAGATATTCATTCGGATTCTCAGACTTTAGAGGTATCTACGGTTCACCTGGTGCATAATATTTAACCGTTATATTTAATTATAAAGGGGCGTATGTCTTTGACTACGCCCCTTTTTTTATGTAAAAGTTCCTTGACTTTATGGGAAATTAATGTACAAAATAAAAGCGAATAATATTGACAAGGAGATATATTATGGCCGCATTATCACAGTCTTTAATCGCTGAGAAAATAAAACTCGAATCTCAGTGGAACTCCAATTATCTTAATTCTGGTAAGGAAACTCTTGAAATGAAATCTATCGAAGAAAAGATTAAAAGAATCCTAGCTAAAATAAGATGGAGACACCAAGACTATGAGAGTCATTTATTTTTTAAATAGACTTCTACATAAAAACGTTTATATTTAATCCTCTAGGAAAATAAAACAGCATACAAGACTGACCTAGCAGACGCACGTAGAGACTGTATGTATTTTACTACGGAGGTAAAACATGGCAAATACAACTTTTTCAGGTCCAGTTAGATCTGAAAGCACAATTAAAACAGTTAGTAAAAACTCTTCTACTGGAGCGATTACTGAAATTATTACTATGGGTGATGCACCTGTAGCACTAGGTGATGAAAATAAAACTCTTGATGCAGCAACTCACAGTGGAAGAACTCTTGTAGTTCCTGCACTTGCAGCTAATAGAACAATTACTTTACCTGCCCCAGTTGCAGGTCAATCTTATAAATTAATTTATGGTGGTGCTGCAGAAGAAGCAGAAAATTTAATTTTAATTACACCTGGTAATGCTAATTTCTTTATTGGTGGTGTTGTTCATTTAGATTCAAATGCTGATAACGTATCTGTTTATTCAGATGGAAACTCTAATTCTAAATTAACTCTTACAGATTTTGGTTTGTTTGAAATTAATATTTTAGCTAAAGATAGTACAAACTACTATATTTGGGGTTATCAAGAGGGTGTAGACGCACCTGCATTTGCAGATCAATAATATTAACTAGAGTGTGGGCTTCGGCCCACATTTAAATTTAAAAGGAGATAACATATGTCAGGTGGAAGTTCATTTTCAAGTGATCAAACAACACTTAATAAAACTACAGGTTCAGCCTCTGCACTAAAAGTAGGTAGAACTAGAGTTACATCTATTCAAGGAAGAGGAGAAGCAGGTTCTGTTTTATCTTTACATGATGCAGCTACCGCAGGTGCAGCATCTAGTGATAATTTAAAAGCTATTTATAGATACGAAACTGAAGGATTAGAAGTTTATATTCCTGGTTCAGGTATTTTATTTAAAGACGGACTTATTGCTACACTTACTCAAACAGGTGGAACAGACGGAAGCGTTACTTTAACTATTACAGGAGCTTAAAGGTTTATAATGGCTACATCTGGTACAAAAACTTTTGATCTTGATATAGATGAAATAATTCAAGAAGCATACGAAAGATGTGGTATGTCTTTAAGAACTGGTTATGGTTTAAAAAGTGCAAGACGTTCTTTAAATATTATGTTTCAAGAATGGGGTAATAGAGGACTTCATTTATGGAAAATAAATCTAGCTTCAGTTCCTTTAGTAGAAGGACAAGCTGAATATAATGCAACTACAGATAGTACAAATTTTCCTACAGGTATTAATGAAGTTTTAGAAGCTTATGTTAGAAATAATTCTACAACCACAGCTCCTGTAGATACTTCTCTAAGTAAAATTGATAGATCAACTTATGCTGCTTTAGCAACTAAATTATCTAAAGGCACACCTAGTCAATATTATGTAGATAGAACTACTTCTCCTAGTATTTTTTTATATCAAACACCAAGTAGTACTTTTTCTGGATCTAGTCATTTATTAAAATTTTATTATTTAGAAAGAATACAAGATGTAGGTAGTGCTTACACAAATGAAGCTGATGTAGTTTTTCGTTTTATACCATGCATGGTTTCAGGTTTAGCATATTATCTAAGTATGAAAATAGCTCCTGATAGAATTGATTCTTTAAAAATGTTATACGAAGATGAATTACAAAGAGCTTTAACAGAGGATAGTTCTTCCACTAGTGTTTACATTAGTCCTAGAAATTATTACCCTACAAGTTAACTATGGGTAATTTTGCAAAAGGTAAATATTCTAAAGCTATATCCGATAGAAGCGGTATGGCTTTTCCCTATGTAGAAATGTTAAGAGAATGGAATGGTGCTTTAGTTCATAAATCAGAATATGAAGCAAAGCAACCTCAGTTAGAACCAAGAACTCATGCAGCAGATCCTCAAGGATTATTAAACTCAAGACCTGATAGAACAGAAAATCCTGTTCCTGTTTTATTAAATGTTGATTCATTTGAAACAGGAAGTGCAAGTTCTTCAACTATAACTGTTACAGAAATTAATCATGGAAGATCTACTAGTGATACAGTTAGATTTAGAAATGCTTTAGGTTTTGATGGAATTTTATCAAGTAATATTAATAAAGCTGTTGGATATTCTATTACTAAAGTAAATGATGATAGTTATACTTTTAGTGTTGATACAAATACAGCAACAACTGGAAATATAAAAGGAGGAGGCGAGAATGCATCAGCAGGACCCGCAACAATCACAGCATGACAATGGATCTCAGTACATTAAGAACTAATATTAGAAATTATTCAGAAACAGATAGTAATGTTTTAACAGATACTGTTTTAAATGTAATAATTAAAAACGTAGAAAATAGGATTTTTAGATCAGTAGATTCTGATGACACAAAATTTTATGCTACTTCAGACTTAACAGTAGGTAATAGATTTGTTACTGTTCCAAACGATACTAGGATTATTAGATATGTTCAATTGACAAATCCTACAACCTCAGATCAATTTTTTTTAGAACAAGTTGATTCTTCTTTTTTAGCAGAGTATTTTCCCGATCCAGATAACTCTAGTGATTATGGTATTCCTAGATACTATGCTAATTGGGATTCTGATAATTGGGTAGTAGCTCCAACTCCAGATGCAGCTTATGTTGTAACTTTAGCCTATATAAAACAACCCGATACCATTACTACTTCTGATTCTTCTACAACCTATATATCAAACAATTTTCAAGATTTGCTTATCAATGGATGTATGGTGGAAACTCTAAAGTACTTGAAAGGACCGGATAATATGCTACAACTGTATGAGAGTGCTTATCAAGAAGGACTTCAAACGTTTGCGGCAGAACAACAAGGTCGAAGACGCAGAGACGAATACACAAGTGGTGCAATTCGTTTAGATATACAATCACCACAACCGAAAATAAAATAAAAGGAGACTATAAATGGCTAATATAATACCAGATGCATTCAAATCAGAACTCTTATCTGGCACACACAATTTTGCTAATGGTGGCAATAGTTTTAAGATAGCTTTATACACAGACATCTCTGGATATTCCACATCAAGCACTGCATACACTACCTCTAATGAAGTTTCTTCTTCAGGTACAAGTTATACTGCTGGTGGAAATGCCTTAGATAGTCAAGCTGTTGCTGTTGCAAGTAATACGGCCTTTGTTGATTTTGCAGACGAAGTTTTTTCATCTGTAACTTTATCAGCAGTTGGCGCAATTATTTATAATGATACTAATAGTGATAAACTTGTTGTTGTGTTAGATTTTGGAGGAACCAAAACTGCTACTAACGGAGATTTTACAATTCAATTCCCTACAGCAGGTGCTTCAACAGCTATACTAAGAATAGCATAATAAATCATGGCTTTAGTTTTAAACGACAGAGTTAAAGAGACTACCACTACAACCGGCACAGGTACGGTTAATTTAGGTGGTGCTCAAACTAATTTCGAAACATTTGTAGCAGGAATAGGAAATAGTAATACTACCTATTATGCTATTGTTCATAGAAGTTCAGCAGAATTTGAAATTGGTTTAGGTACTATAACTGATGCTTCCCCGGACACCCTTGCTAGAACTACAGTTATTTCTAGTTCTAATAGTGATAGTGCTGTTAATTTTAGTGCTGGTACAAAAGATGTATTTTGTACAATGCCTGCTAGCAAAGCAGTTCATGAAGACGGTAGCTCTGACGTAACATTACCTAATGATTTAATTCTAGGATCTGACTCATCAGTTTTAAAATTTGGTGCTGACTCAGATACAACTCTAACACATACAGACGGAACAGGTCTAACCTTAAACAGCACAAACAAATTACTTTTCAGAGATTCAGCTTTAGGTATTAATTCTTCTGCAGACGGTCAATTAGATTTATTTGCAGATACAGAAATTCAAATAGTTGCAACTACAATAGACATCAATGGTAATGTAGATGTTTCCGGTGATATAACTGTAGGAGACGATTTAACTGTTGAAGGTGGAGTTATTGACCTAAAAACCAACAGTGGTTCTAGAGCTCAATTAAAACTTTATTGTGAGTCAGGTAATGCTCACGCACAAAAATTACAAGCACAACCTCACTCCGCAGGTGCTACAAACACATTAACACTTCCAGATGGTAGTGATCAAGAATTAGTAGGAACAACTGCTACTCAAACTTTAACCAATAAAACTATTACAGCACCTGTTTTATCGGGTTCTGCTTCTGCAGCAGGTTCTATATTATTTAAAGAAGATACAGATAATGGAACAAATGCAGTAACTTTGATTGGTCCTGCATCTACAGCAGATGTTACTGTAGTATTACCAGCGGCCGCAGATACTTTAGTAGGTAAAGCAACAACTGATACTTTAACAAACAAATCAATAGATTCAGACAACAATACAATAACAAACATTGTAAACGCAGACATTAAATCAAGTGCTGCGATTGCAGATTCAAAATTAGCTACAATATCAACAGCAGGTAAAGTAGCCTTAACAGCATTAGAAATAGATGGTGGCTCCGACATTGGAGCAGACTTAACAACATCTGATTTAATTATAGTGGATGATGGTGCCGGCGGTACAAATAAAAAAGCAGCATTATCTAGAATGGTAACATTAATGGCAGCTAATTTAGAAGACCCAACAGCTCTAGCCATTGCATTAGGATAAAAGGAGGATAGATGGCAAATACGTTTAAAACAATAACTAAAGCAGGAGTAACTAGTGCTGATGTTATTTACACAGTAGCAAGTAGTACAACAACAGTACTTCTTGGTATTATGATAGGTAACACAACAACTACACAAATTACTGTAACAGTTAGTTTGGCTTCAGATACTTCCAATAGAGCAGGAGCAAACAACGAAGCTAATCAAACAGTTGAGTTAGTAACAAATGCTCCGATCCCTGTTGGTGGTACGCTTGAGTTGTTGGCAGGAAATAAAGTTGTTATGGAAACAACAGATGCTCTTTCGCTAACATCTTCATCAGCAGCAGACATAATTTTATCAGTAATGGAGATAACCTAGAATGGCTTACGTTGGTACACCTATAGATACAACCAATCAGTTTCAGTCTTTACAAGGTAAAAGGTTTAGTGGTGATGGCAGTACAACTGCATTTACATTAGACATTGCACCTGGTTCAGTTTTTGACATAGAAGTTTTTGTAGAAAATGTTAGACAAGACCCAAACTCAGCATACGGAATTTCTGGAGTTACACTAACTTTTACTTCTGCTCCTGCAAGTGGAACAAATAATATCTATGTAATTCATCAGGCAAAGGCTGTAGGTACAATAGACGTTCCTGCTAGTGGTGTTGTCCCTGCAAGTTTAGCAAGTAATATTATATCAGGACAAACAGCTTTAGCAGCTAATCCCGCTACAGATGATGAATTTTTAATATCTGATGCAGGTACAATAAAAAGAATTGACGCACAATTTTTTCAAAACACACCAGCTTTTGAAGCTGTTTTATCAAGCGATCAAGCTGTATCTGATAACACTTTAACAAAAGTTGCTTTTAATAGTGAAACATTTGATACAGATGGCAAATACGATAACTCTACAAATTATCGTTTTACACCTACTATCGCAGGTAAATATTTTGTTTATTCACAAATAAATGGATATTCTGGTGGTGATTCTGACCTTGTAACTATAACTTTACAAATTAGAAAGAATGGGTCTGTAACAAGATTTTCATTTGTAGAAACTAGTAGTAATCCTACAAAAACACACACTCTTAATTGTTCAGCTACTGTAGTTTTAGATGATAATGACTATGTTGAAATATTTGCTTCAATAGATGGTAGTAGTGGTGGAGGAGAAGTTATTCAAGGCACATCAAATTCTAGTACAATTTTTGGTGCGTATAAGTTGATAGGAGCATAATATGGCAATTAGTACAATAGGATTAGATGGATTAAACAGCATAGTAGGAACACCTTCTTTTTTGGTTGTGACAGGAACAGATTTAACAATTTCAAATAGTACTTGGACTAAAGCAACTAATTGGGCATCACCTATATATGATACAGATAGTGCTTTTTCTTCTAGCAAATTTACTGTGCCTTCTGGAAAAGCAGGTAAATATATTTTTCATGCTCATGTTTATTTTACTAGCACAGATGACGGAAAAAAAGTTGAAGCAAGATTATATAAAAATGGCTCAAATGCAGGTGGCTCATCAACTGGAAGTGCAACTGTTAGAACATATACAAATGGCTCAAACAGAGATGTTGATAAAGGTTGGACATGGATAGCAAATTTAAGTGCAAGTGATTATATTGAATTTTATATTAATCACAATAATGGTGATAATCAAACACTTTACAGAGAAAGTTGGTTAAGTGGAAGAAGACTTATAGGAGCATAACATGGCTAGTTTATTTACAAAAGTAAAATTATATATAGAAGCAAACTCTAAAACTTGGGATGATACAAAAGTATTATTACAAAATGATGGGGATGGAGACTATATTAAAACATGGACATATAGTTTTTCTAAACCAACAGATTCACAAATAGCATCTTACGAAACAGCAGGTAATACTGCAGAAACTTTATCAGGTGTTTTAAGTAAAAGACAAACAGAATACTTATCGTGGAATGAACAATTAGATAAACTGTACCACGATATTGATGATGGTAAATTAGATAAGACAGGTTCTTGGTACACACATATTAAATCAGTAAAAGACGCAAACAGTAAAGGATAGGAGGATAGATGAGTAAGACACAGATACCAACAAACGGAATAGCAAACAATGCGGTTGTAACTGGAAAAATTACAGACGGAACAATAGCGACTGGAGATATTGCTGATGGTGCAGTCACTACTGCTAAATCAACTGCTATGAATGTAGGAGATTCTTGGAGATTGACTACTGGTTTTACAGCTACTACAGGAAGTATTCAAGATATAACATCTAATTGGGAAAGAGATGATACTTATAGTTTTGGTCAATTAGGAACTGGAATGACTGAAAGTTCTGGAATTTTTACTTTTCCTTCAACTGGAATATATCTCATACAATATTTTGTAACTATAGGTCATAATGCAGATATAGCTTATTTTACTGGAATGATAAGATCTACTGCTAATAATAGTTCTTATAACACCACAGGTGAAGCTAATGCTAGTACATCAGGGGTAGGTGCAGTTCAATATCAAATGGCATCAATGCAAAAAATTATTGATTGTAGTAATACTACAAATGTAAAAGTCAAATTTTCTTATGACACATCAGATGGAGTTGCAGTTCAAGGAAGTAGTGGAGGAAATAAAACTTATATGACATTCCAAAGATTAGGAGACACATAAAATGAGACCGACACATATAGAAGACTATTTAGTAACAGTTCGAAAAGGACAATGGTTTGGTTGGACTGACTCTAAAAATAAAATATATGCAAACTTAGAGGTTTATGATGGCGGAGCAAAGCCTTCTGAATCAGATTGCACAACAGGATTAAGTAATTTACAAACAGCATGGGATTTAGAAAATGACAGTTATAAATCTAATCGTAGAGCAGAATATCCACAACTAGCAGAACAATTTGATTTGTTATATAAAGATATTGTAGCAGGTACAGTTACTACAAATGGTGATTTTGCAAAAGCTATAAAAGCAGTAAAGGATAAATATACCAAGGGGTAAACATGGCATACATAGGACAATCAATTAAAAACGGAACCTTCACTGTCTTAGACACAAGTGGTAATACTTACAATGGATCTAACACAGCATTTGCTCTAGGAACACAAGTAGGTTCACCGGCACAATTATTAGTATCTCACGATGGTGTGATACAGAAACCAGGAACAGATTATACTTTATCTTCAGGTGGTGCAGCTATTACATTTAGTACAGCCCCTGCCAGTGGAGCAGCAATCTTTATTGTAGAAATATCTGGTGCTATTGGTGGTCCGATGAACAGAGATATCAATGGTGAAGAGTTAATCTTAGATGTCGATGGTGACACAAGTATCACAGCAGATACAGATGACCGGATAGATATTAAGATAGGTGGTAGTGATATAATTAGTGCTACAACTTCAGCTTTCACAGTGAACTCAGGTGTTGTATTTAATGAAAATTCTGCCTCAGT